>Ga0160474_100052_pt1 | contig 133788 bp, 123 predicted proteins | sample HID1975K_E11MG_FD_108240 | JGI IMG/M metagenome (GOLD analysis project Ga0160474, IMG submission 108240) | Enriched soil microbial communities from UW Madison campus, WI, USA - HID1975K_E11 MG | ecosystem: Environmental > Terrestrial > Soil > Unclassified | place: USA: Madison, Wisconsin...
ACTACCCGCATCCCTTCGTTTGCGGAGTGCAAAGATACGCACTTATCCCACACTTCCAAATTGCACGGACATCTTTTTTTTTGACCCGGCGCAAACTCCTGGTTACCAGCAGTATTTTTTTTTGTAAAATCGGCCCCCGATTAAAAAGCAGCCATCGATCATGCAACACCCCCCCCCTTCCCCTGCCCCGCACCCCACATGTGGGCTACAATCCTTTCCGGAGACAGGCCCATCCCGCGGGCAGGGCGCCCTGCCCCCCCTCCCTTCCCTCCCCCTTTTTTATGGCCAGTCCCTATCCAAAAACTAAAGTAACTCTATAACTGTTCTGTCACCGGTATTCTTTTTATCGTCTTCCGGCCGTCTTTTTACCGTGTTAAAGACGGCCAAAAGACGATGAAAAGACGGTCAAAAGACGACCGATGGTAAAAGAAACTAAAAATATAGCTGGTATTTGGCTGATTATTCCCCCGGAAAAGTTTATGGTACGGTACGGATCACCACGAACAGAGATCCCAACGGATAGGGACCCATTTAAAATAAGTCAAAACTGCCGGCCCCATTAAACGTTTATTCTTTGAGAAAACATAAAAACAAAACGAATGATGAAGCTATACGGGAATAAACCATTACCTTCTGTTCAACTTGCCTAAGCATCTTGGTTTCGAACGAACCGTCTTACTTTGATATCTAATAAGCCTGCAAGAACCTTTCGACAACACCTTAGAATACCTACAATAAACATCTACATATAATAGAAGGATTCACATGGTGGTTTATTCATTTCCCTCTAACACATAGACCACACACAACATATAATTCTAGCACATTTACTATATGGTCATGGTATAAAAACAGTCCTATAAGGCCATTATCTAAGGCTTTAAAATCGTAGGCTGTGGAAAATTATTAAACACCTAAAGACATATATAGTAAAGACATAAAAAATCAACTTATTCCTCTGTATAACAGAAACTTAAAACATAATTGAAATTTTAATTTTTTTAGTTGTTTTTTTTTGTGAACTTCGAATCTCCGATAGGTTATCAACATTTTAACCTTCGATTATTGAAAATCAGATTATTAGAAATTACAGTATGGAAAAAACGAGTACAAGTGTATGGAATAGCTGTCTAGAAATCATAAAAGATAACATTCCGGCCCAAAGCTTCAAGACATGGTTTGAACCGATATCGGCTTTGCGCTTGGAAGGCAATGTATTAACCATACAAGTACCCAGTTTATTTTTTTACGAATGGTTGGAGGAACATTATGTTGGTCTTCTACGAAAGACGGTCAAAAAGCAGTTAGGAGAGAACGGGCGTTTAGAATACAATATTGTTGTAGAAAAATCATCCAATAAAAACATTCCTTATACTACCAATATGCCTTCAAACGGTAATGGAGCAGAAGGCAAAAGACAATCTATACCAGTGCCAGTGGCCTTAAATAAGGACATCAAAAATCCATTTGTTATCCCCGGTTTAAAGAAACTGCAAGTAGACCCCCAGTTAAATCAAAATTATACATTTGACAACTTTATAGAGGGGGACTGTAATCGCCTTGCTCGTTCGGCAGGTTTTGCCGTGGCCAGCAAACCAGGTGGCACGTCTTTTAATCCACTGATGATCTATGGGGGTGTAGGACTAGGAAAAACACACCTAGCACAAGCTATTGGTAATGAAGTGAAACGCAACATGCCCGATAAGCTCGTTATTTATGTCTCATGTGAAAAATTTTGCCAACAGTTTGTAGATTCGCTTAAAAATAACACGATTAACGATTTTGTGAATTTCTACCAAGCGATGGATGTAATAATCATGGATGATGTACACAACTTTGCTGGAAAAGATAAAACGCAAGACATTTTCTTCCACATTTTTAATCACCTTCATCAATCAGGAAAACAGATTATCCTTACCTCGGACAAAGCGCCCAAAGATTTAGCCGGTTTAGAAGAGCGTTTGCTTAGTCGTTTTAAATGGGGTTTATCGGCAGACATGCAAGTGCCTGATTTGGAAACTAGAATGGCTATTCTAAAGAAAAAAATGTATGCCGACGGTATCGACCTCCCTTATGAAGTAGTAGAATATGTTGCCAACAACATAGATAATAACGTTAGAGAACTGGAAGGAGCCATGGTGTCTTTATTAGCTCAGGCGACGCTCAACAAAAAAGAGATAGATCTGAACCTAGCCAAATCTATGCTTAAAAACTTTATTAAGAATTCACATAAAGAAATCTCCATTGACTATATACAGAAATTAGTTTGCGAATATTTTGAGGTTCCTGTTGAAATGGTCAAATCAAAAACCAGGAAACGGGAGATTGTTCAAGCAAGACAGATTTCCATGTATTTAGCAAAGAATCACACAAAAACATCTCTTAAGTCTATAGGAGCTTATTTTGGCGGGCGCGATCACTCCACTGTCATATACGCTTGCCAAACAGTGGAAGATTTAATAGATACCGACAAGAAATTTAAAGCATACGTACAAGATATACAGAAGAAACTCAGAATGAGTTAAAATCTACACAGACATAAAAAAGAATGGGATACATAAAATAATGTATCCCATTCTTTTTTGTTCAACCTTCTGAAGAATTATTTAATAGCAATCTCTTTTATTACAGGTTTTTCTTCTTCTTTTTTACCCACCAATAAACTCAGCACGCCATCTTTATAGTTCGCCTCGATCTTATTCACATCCACCGTTTCTGGCAATGTAAATGAACGTTTGAAAGAACTGTAACTAAATTCCTTCCTGCTATACTTTTTACTTTCTTCTAAATCTTCTGCCTTGTGCTCTCCACTTACCGTTAATAAGTCTTTCTCTACATTGATTTTAAATTCGTCTTTATTAAAACCAGGAACAGCAAATTCCACCTGAAAACCCTCTTTTGTTTCAGCAACATTTACAGCAGGGGCTTTGGAAATACTCCGTCCTGAAGCAGAGGCGTCATAAAACAAATTATCAATTAAATTGTTTACCCAAGGGTCTAAAGTTTTAACACGATTACCGTTATCAATAAATCTTGAAATATTCATTTTTATTCTCCTTTATTTATTTTTTATTGTTTTCCCAATACGTTCAAATGAAATACCAATAGCGAAAAAACAAGAATTATTCAACAAAATAAGACTTTTTGTCATTAAAATCGAAAAACAAGTGACATTATGGCGCAAAAACCAAATTTAGAGCAATTCTCTTTTTATACCAAAATCCAAATCAGATTTGCCGACCTAGACGCCTTTAGGCATGTAAATAACGCAAATTATTTAACTTACTGTGAAATTGCCAGAACAGCTTACTGGAAAAAAAACATACGATGGGATTGGAACAAAATGGGCATTATCATCGCAAGAGCAGAAATAGACTACAAAAAACCGCTTACTTTGAAACACCAACTCCTGGTTTACGTGAAAACCGCTCAAGTGGGTACCAAAAGTTTCCAGTTAAACTATCTGTTGATTTCCAAGCAAAAAGGGGAAGTTATTGTACATGCTGAAGCGAAAACGGTGTGTGTATGCATTGATTATAACAGCCATACAACACAAAATATCCCCGAAAAGTATAAAACTATTATGAAAAATGAGATAGAAACAATTGGATTGTTAGAAAAAGGTCAAAAAGTCAATAGATCTCTAAATAATAACAATTAACCGTATCTTTGTTTACGGATAATTCTTTGTAAGCAGGTATAACGGCTCGCTTTAACATAAAAGAAAAATATTATGAGTGTAGATATAGCAGTAAATACGGCACCTGTGCAACTAACCGAAGGAGCTGTAAAGGAATTAAGGAAACTAAAAGAACAACAGGAAATCACAGATGATTTTGGCTTGCGCGTTGGCGTAGAAGGCGGAGGCTGTGCTGGAATGAACTATATATTAGGTTTTGACCAGCAGAAAGAAGGCGATACGGAATATAATATAGCAGGTATTAAGGTATTTATGAATAAAGCTCACGGGCTTTATTTAGCGGGCATGGAAATAGATTTCCAAAACGGCTTAAATGCTAGAGGCTTTACCTTTAACAATCCAAACGCGTCTAGTACATGCGGTTGTGGCACCTCTTTTTCAGCATAAAGCCGTAGCATTCTTCCAAAAACATAAACGGTCTTCTTATCAGAAGGCCGTTTTTTATGATCATGTATTTTATCGATGACACAAAATTTTTAGGGAGGAACTCAACATGTTGAATGAAGAAACCTTTAAATTGGACAATAAGACCTATCTAAAGTAACTCCTTCTCTTCTTTTAAGAAGAACAACAACTTATCCGCCAATACGTCTGCCAATTTAAAATAGGACTCAACACTCCATCCTGCTACATGTGGGCTCAGCAATACTTTATCATTCATTCTCAAGTCATCATACCATAAAGTCTTATTCATCGCTGGAAATTTCTCAACCGGCAGCACATCAAAGGCCGCCCCCAGTATCTTACCCTTGTTGATAGCATCCAAAACGGCCTCTACATGCACCACTTCTCCCCTGGCCGCATTCAGGAAAAAGAAAGGTTTCCGAAAATGCCTAAGATATTCTTCGTCAACCAATTGACGGGTTTCTCGCGTTAAGGGTATATGTAAACTTAGCACGTCCGCATCCTTCACAACCTGTTCCATACTGACCTCTTGAGCATATTCATCCGAAAAGCCAGTTTTATATTTATCGTAAGCAATCACCCGCACACCGAAGCCGGAGAGTTTTCTCGCCATCGCCTGTCCGTTATTTCCGTAACCGATCAATGCAACCGTTCTTCCGCCCAACTCCAGTCCTCTATTTTCCTCTCGTCGCCACCATCCCTCCCTTATCTCATTGTTTCCCCTTATCAGATTATTCATTAAGGCTAATAACATTCCTATCAAATGTTCGGCCACGGCATCCCGATTACCCTCCGGCGCATTCAATAATTTGATCCCGGCTGCCGAAGTAAGCTCCTCATCTATATTGTCCATACCAGCGCCAGCTCTACCTATATATTTCAATTTTTTTGAGGCGAGCAAAACTTCTTCGTTCACCTTAAATTTAGAGCGTATTATTAAAATTTCATACTCTGGCAGTATCGCTAATGCCTCTTCCAAATCGATATCAGGCTTATAGCTAACACGCAAACCGAACGATTCAAGCTTATCTATGAAAATCCGGTGAATATCATCAACAATAAGGACTTGCCAATCCCGTCCGTTTTGCTTTTTTATCATGGTTATTTTAAATTTTGTGCCTTTTCAATCTCGTTAGTGAGTAATACAAAATCGGTTACGCTTAGCCGCTCCGCTCTCAGTTCCAGCAGCGCATTATCGATCATCTTGTCCTTATTGACAAGAACTGATAGCGCATTACGCAATGTTTTTCTCCTTTGATTAAATCCCGCCTTCACTACTTTCCAGAATAGCTTTTCATCGCAATCCAATTGCTGAACATCATTGCGCACCAAACGAATCACTCCAGACAGCACCTTAGGTGGTGGATTAAAAGCACCCGCTTTTACGGTAAACAAATAATCTACCTGGTAATAAGCCTGTAAAAAAACACTTAATATGCCGTATTCCTTATTTCCTGGTTTTGCCGTACACCGCTCGGCCACTTCCTTCTGAAACATCCCAACCACCTCTACTACCTGGTTTCGATTTTCGAGCACTTTGAATAGAATCTGTGAGGAAATATTATAAGGGAAGTTACCTATAATAGCCATCTCACCATCGAAACGAGACATAAAATCCAACGCTAAGAAATCGCCATGAATTAATCTATCGCCCAAACTTTCATACTGATGACCCAAAAACTCCACCGATTCTTTGTCTACATCAATCAACCAGGTATCAAAACGTGTATCTTCCAATAGAAAATCAGACAGCACCCCCATTCCAGGACCTACCTCCAAGACGGTCTTAAATTTACCGTTAGGCTGCAAAGCATCCACAATTTTTTTTGCGATATTCTTGTCAGTAAGAAAATGCTGGCCCAGATGCTTCTTTGCGCGAACTACACTCATTGATTCCGATTAACGTTTTTTGCCAAACTTAGATAAACTTTCCTGCAAATGAAAATTTACGCATAGCATAATACATAAAAGCGAGTAATAAACTAAATTGGATATAACTTCAATTTTATCTAAGTTTGACCTATTCAAATGGCAATTACAGAATATGAGTGACAAATTAAAAGTAGGTATATCTATTGGAGACGTAAATGGTATTGGCTTAGAGGTTATCATTAAAGCACTTGCTGATAACAGAATGCTGGATTTTTTCACACCTATCGTTTATGGGAACACCAAGGTTGCCTCTTTCCATAGAAAATCTATAGGAATCAACGATTTCAGTTTCAATGTCATTAATACTCCCGAACAAGCTCATGAAAAAAGGCCCAACATGATTAACTGTTGGCAAGAAGATGTCAAAATAACCTTGGGTGAAGCGAATGAAACGGGTGGAAAATATGCTTTCCTTTCGTTGGAAAGAGCAACAGATGATCTGATAAATGGGAAAATAGATGTATTGGTAACAGCACCTATCAATAAACACAATATCCAACAAGAAAATTTCTCCTTTCCTGGTCATACAGAATACATACAGTCTAAAACGGCCTCAGCAGATGTCCTGATGTTTATGATCAGTGATGAGCTCAAAGTGGGCGTTGTTACCGGCCATATAGCCGTAAAAAATATAGCCGAACATATTACGAAGGAATCAATTATTAGGAAACTTCAATTGATGAACCTCAGTCTTAAAACCGATTTCTGGATTCAGAAACCGAAGATTGCTGTATTAGGGCTGAACCCCCATGCTGGAGATAACGGACTAATTGGTACCGAAGATCAGGAAATCATCGCCCCTGCTATACAAGAAGCCAATGAGCAGGATATTTTTGCTTTTGGCCCCTATCCAGCAGACGGTTTTTTTGCAGGGGATACGTATAAGAATTTTGACGGCGTGTTGGCAATGTATCACGATCAAGGGCTCATCCCCTTTAAACAGATAGCCTTTCATAACGGAGTAAATTTCACTGCGGGACTCCCTGTTATCCGCACTTCTCCTGATCATGGAACGGGTTATGACATTGCCGGCAAAAATAAAGCTTCAGAACAATCATTCAGAGAAGCTATATTTGCTGCGTTGCGAATTGCCAAAAGGCGTAAAGAGCAGGAACAATTAACAGAAAACCCTCTTAAAATAAGAAAGTTGACGAAAGATAGGGATTAGTTGTGGGTTGCGCGTTATTTGTTACTTAGCATGAAGCCCTCTACAGATTACGGTTTGCAGACATTCAGATATAACTTTTAAAAAAACTTTCACATCTAACTTATTATTTCTAAATTTGCGAGCTTAATTATCGTGCTTTGAAAATTTTAAATCAATATCGCATACCATTCACAGGCTTAAAGCTGGGAAAACACGAGTTTGAGTTTGAAATAAACAAAGACTTTTTTGAGGCTTTTGAGTATTCAATTGTTAAAAATGGCACTTTGAATGCATCCGTAATCCTCGACAAACAGGAAACGATGATGGTTGCTGAAATACATATTACGGGTTCGATTGAGCTTACCTGTGATGTTTGTCTAAATCAATTTCAGAGTCAATCAGACATATTAGAGAGACTTATTATCAAATTTGATGAACACGACGATTTAGCTGAGTCAACCGATGAAATATTAATACTTAAAAAAAGTGAACATGAGCTTGATCTAGCTAATATTGTTTACGAGTATATTAATTTATCGGTACCTTATTATAATAGGTGCGATGAGCAAGGGATAAATACCAGTTGCGATCCATCTATGATTGACAAATTAAATAGCTTGAATAATCAAGCAGAAGAGCCTGAACAGGTGGACCCACGGTGGGATATACTAAAAAAAATAAAAAACAATAATTAAAATACAAAGACGAGATGGCACATCCAAAACGTAAAACCTCTAAGTCTAGAAGAGACAAAAGAAGAACCCATTATAAAGCTGAATTACCAAGCTTAACAACTTGCCAAGCAACCGGTGCTGTACACTTACCACACCGTGCTTATAATGTAGATGGCAATCTATACTACAACGGCAAGTTACTGATTGAAAACACCTCGATTGCCTAAGTTGATTTTTCATCTGCTTAAATTGTTTTTTAAAGGTGATGAAGCTTGCATGAGCTTGATTTATTCTTATCCTTTTTTGAACGGTAGCTCATGCAGGTTTCAATATTAAAAAACATCCCAAAGTTCGCTATTTGTAAAAAAATGCGGTACTTTGGGATGTTTTTAGTTAAAGATGAAATTAAACGATAATAAAGGATGAAGATTGGCTTAGATATAATGGGGGGTGATTACGCTCCTAATGCTACTGTTTTAGGTGCAATTGAGGCCTCAAAAATATTATCAGATAATCAACAATTAGTGCTTATCGGTAATAAAGAATTAGCCCTGCCGATTTTAGAAGAAGCTGGAACAGACCCTTCACTATTTGAGTTTGTACATACCCCTGAAATCATCGGTATGGGCGAACACCCTACAAAGGCTATTACGCAAAAACCGAACGCCAGTATAAGTTTGGGATTCCAATTACTCAAGGAAGGAAAGATAGATTCGTTTTCTTCTGCGGGTAATACAGGAGCAATGCTTGTAGGATCTATGTTTAGCGTTAAGACAATACCTGGGGTAATCCGACCGGCGATAGCAACCAATGTGCCCCGTTTAACAGAGGGTTTTAGTGTTTTATTAGATGTTGGCGCAAACGCAGATTGTAAATCCGATACATTGCTGCAATTTGGCATACTGGGAAGTTTATACGCTCAGCATATATACGGCTGTGAAAAACCGGCTGTCGCATTATTGAATATAGGCGAAGAAGAAGAAAAAGGTAATATGCTTACATTGGCAGCGCATGCACTCATGAAAGAAACCGCTTCTTTTAATTTTATCGGTAATATAGAAGGTAGAGATCTTTTTGAAGATCATGTTGATGTAATCGTTTGTGATGGGTTTACGGGTAATGTCGTACTAAAACTGGCTGAATCATTTTATGCACTAACCCTAAAAAAAGGCTTTAAGGATAAATTTTTTGATCGATTCAATTACGAGCAATATGGTGGGAGCCCCATTTTAGGTGTAAACGCACCGGTCATTATCGGCCATGGCATTTCGAGTCCTGAAGCCATCAAGAACATGATATTACTGTCCCGTAATATGATTGAATCTAAATTTATAGATAAGGTAAAAGCTGCTTTTAAATAAAAAAAAAGAGAATGTCTACAATTCATGCTGCTATAACTGCCGTTAACGGATACGTTCCTGACTATGTACTAACCAATCAGGAATTAGAAACTATGGTTGAAACCAATGATGAATGGATCACTACCCGCACAGGGATTAAAGAACGTCGTATATTAAAAGGAGCTGGAAAAGCTACGTCTGATATGGCTGTTCCCGCGGTTGAGGGACTACTTCGCAAACGCAATATTTCTGCCGAAGAGATTGATCTTATTATCTTCTGTACTAGTACCCCCGATATGCCTTTTCCGGCAACCGCCAATATTCTTGCTGAAAAGATAGGTGCAAAGAACGCCTGGGGATTTGATCTTCAAGCAGCCTGCTCTGGCTTTATATACGGACTAACTACGGGAGCCCAATTTATCGAATCAGGTAAGCATCAGAAAGTATTGGTAGTAGGTGGCGATAAAATGTCTTCTATTATCAATTATGAGGACCGAGCCACTTGTATTATATTTGGCGATGGCTGCGGTGCGGTTCTATTAGAACCCAACCATGAAGGTTTTGGTGTGTTGGACGCCATCTTAAAAAGTGATGGAAGCGGCAAAGAATATCTAAATATTAAAGCAGGTGGATCGCTTTTGCCAGCGAGCCATGAAACAGTTGATCAAAAACTACACTATGCCTTCCAGGAAGGTAAGACTGTTTTTAAATTTGCCGTTACGAATATGGCCAACGTTGCCGCAGAAATAATGGAAAGAAACCAACTAACGGCTGGTGATGTGCAGTGGCTGGTACCACATCAAGCTAATAAGAGAATTATTGATGCTACCGCAGAAAGAATGGGAGTTGGCAGTGAAAAAGTAATGATTAACATTCAAAAATACGGTAATACCACCAGCGGTACTATACCGCTTTGTTTATGGGAATGGGAAAACCAGCTAAAAAAAGGAGATGTATTAATTTTGGCAGCCTTTGGTGGTGGCTTTACATGGGGATCCGTATATTTGAAATGGGCATATTAATAACCTTTGATAAACAATAAAATAATTTAAAAGATACTAAATTTGCAAACAACTTATATTTCTTCAACGATATATAAACGTTAGATATATAAATATAGAACCAACGAATATGAGCATGGATATTAAACAGATTCAGGACCTGATTAAGTTTGTTTCAAAATCAGGAGTCAATGAAGTCTCTATTGAAGAGAAAGACTTCAAGATAACTATAAAAACAAACCAGGAACCAACCTACATTACAGCAGCAATTCCTACACCCGCTCCTGTAGCACAAGCTCCAGCCCCTGTTGCTACGCAAGCAACCAATGTAGCGCCTATACAAGAAGTTCCGACTAAACAGGCAGATGATTCTTCCAAATATATCACTATAAAGTCGCCTATGATAGGTACTTTCTACCGCTCATCAAGCCCAGATAAGGCAGCCTTTGTAAACGTAGGAGATGAGATAAAAGCTGGGCAGGTTATATGTATCGTTGAAGCCATGAAACTTTTCAATGAGATCGAATCAGATATTTCCGGCAAAATCGTTAAAGTATTGTTAGACAATGCACAACCGGTGGAATACGACCAACCGTTATTTTTAGTTGATCCCTCATAGTTTTTAATACATTAACCTAGTAATATTGGTTTATTTATAAAATACATGTTTAAAAAAATACTAATAGCTAATCGCGGGGAGATTGCTCTACGCATCATTAGAACATGCAAGGAAATGGGCATTAAGAGTGTTGCCGTTTACTCAACCGCTGATCGTGAGAGTTTGCATGTTCGTTTTGCTGATGAAGCAGTTTGTATAGGGCCACCTGCTAGTAAAGATTCATACTTAAATATCCCCAATATCATAGCAGCAGCTGAATTGACAAATGCAGATGCTATCCATCCAGGATACGGATTCTTATCGGAGAACGAAAAGTTTTCAGCTATTTGTCGCGATTATGGAATCAAATTTATTGGCGCCACACCCGAACAAATTAGGAGTATGGGCGACAAGGCATCTGCTAAAGAAACCATGCGTAAAGCGGGCGTTCCAACCATTCCGGGATCAGACGGTTTAATTCCATCTGTTGCTGTGGGATTAAAGCTCGCCAATGAGATTGGATATCCAGTTATTCTGAAAGCTACTGCTGGAGGTGGCGGAAGAGGGATGCGTGTTGTTTGGAAGGATAATGAATTTGAACCAGCGTGGGATTCAGCACGCCAAGAAGCAGGTGCAGCTTTTGGCAATGACGGAATTTATTTAGAAAAATTTGTTGAAGATCCGAGGCACATTGAAATACAAGTAATTGGGGATCAATATGGAACTGTTTGCCATCTGTCAGAGAGAGATTGTTCCATCCAGAGGCGTCACCAAAAACTGGTTGAAGAAGCTCCCTCACCTTTTATTACCCCTGAGTTACGCAGAAAAATGGGAGAAGCAGCCATCGCTGGTGCGAAAGCGGTAAACTATGAAGGGGCTGGTACCATAGAATTTTTAGTTGACAAACATAGAAACTTCTATTTCATGGAAATGAATACTCGTATTCAGGTAGAACATCCCGTGACAGAAGAAGTGATCAATTTTGACCTCATCAAGGAACAAATCAAAGTAGCTGCAGGGGTTCCGCTATCAGGAAAGAATTACGAACCAAATATGCATGCCATTGAATGTAGAATCAACGCGGAAGATCCTTTTAATAACTTCCGTCCTTCACCTGGAAGAATCACTACTTTTCACTCCCCGGGAGGGCATGGAGTAAGAGTAGATACGCATGTATATGCTGGTTATCAAATTCCATCAAATTACGATTCGATGATCGCAAAACTCATTTGCGTAGCGCAAACCCGTGAGGAAGCTATTTCTACAATGGAAAGAGCGTTGAGTGAATTTGTGATTGAGGGAGTGAAAACAACGATACCATTACATCTTAGGTTAATGAAAGACCCCAACTTCAGAGCTGGCAATTTTACTACTAAGTTTATGGAGAGTTTCGACCTCTCTGAATAAGATGGCAAAAATCGTACAATATTAATCAAAAATACCATTCTTCGATTTAAGAATGGTATTTTTGTTTGTGTAAAGTAGGTGTTTATATGATCGTAGCATCCACGACCATGATAACATGAGTGACGTTTTTAATGAGTTCCTATATTTTTAATTATGAGCGAAATTTCTGGTAAAAAAATTATTGATACCATTAAGCAAAAAGGTAAAACATTGGAGGCAGAAATGTCTTTTTTTGATCATTTAGAAGTGCTAAGATGGCACTTAATACGTTCGGCAATTGCTATCGCTGTATTTATGGGCCTCTCGTTTACTTTTTACGACTTCATCTTTGATACCGTAATTATGGGCCCCAAAAAGCCTGATTTCTGGACCTATAGAATGATGTGCACTATTGGAGAGAGATTTAACCTTGGCCCTGATTTCTGTGTAACCGACATTCCCATTAATATCATAAATACCGATATGGCAGGGCAATTCACTTTGCAACTGAATTCTTCTTTATTGATCGGTTTAGTTTTAGGTTTCCCTTATTTACTTTACGAGATCTGGCTTTTTGTAAAACCCGCATTAACAGATATAGAAAGAAAATCTGCTAATGGTTTCGTCTTTTACGCTACCTTATTGTTTGTAACAGGCATCCTATTCGGCTATTATATGATTGCTCCATTATCTGTAAATTTCCTAGCGCACTACACCGTGAGTCCTGAAATAGATAATCAAATAACGGTTGACTCTTATCTATCGTCTGTAGCTACCCTAACTTTAGGTACTGGTATTGTTTTTGAATTGCCTATTATTATCTACATCCTATCAAAAATTGGCATTATGACACCTCAGTTCATGAAGGCCACCCGTAGATATGCGGTTATTGTTATTCTAGTTATAGCCGCCATCGTTACCCCTACACCAGATATTTTAACTATGTTAACCGTGAGTTTCCCTTTATTCTTACTCTACGAGTTAAGTATCGTTATAGCTGGAAGGGTACAAAAAACAAAATTGAAAGCTGAACAAGCCTTTTATAATAATAAAGATTAAAGAATACGAAATCAAATATGACCACCATTAAAAAAATAGCTATCGGGGGCGACCATGCAGGTTTTGAATACAAAACCATTATTGCTGCGTATTTGGAAGAACTTGGTTATACGGTTAGCGATTTGGGCACTTATAGTGTCGACTCTGTAGATTATCCCGATTTTGCCCATCCTACTGCAGAAGCTGTGGAAAATGGATCTTGCGATGCTGGCGTTTTAGTGTGCGGTAGTGCCAATGGTGTAGCCATTACCGCAAATAAACATCAGGGTATCAGAGCAGCTATTTGCTGGAAACCCGAAATCGCATTGCTTGCACGCCAGCATAATGATGCCAATATTATTTGTCTGCCCGCTAGATTTACTTCTATTGACGAATGCAAAGAAATGGTTTATCTATTTTTAACCACTGCTTTTGAAGGGGGAAGACATGGAACACGTGTAAATAAGATTACTTGTTCATAAACAATATCAACTTATATGTCAGACAAAACATTTCAGATTTGGTTTCTATTCAGTGTATTAGTAAGCGGTTGTTATGCGCAAGATCAGTTGCCTTCAAAGTATGGATCGGTCATCGATACCGCTTCCGCTAAAAAACATTTAGAGATCATCGCTTCGGATGAATTTGAAGGAAGAGAAACAGGAAAGAAAGGCGCCGATAAGGCTGCTGATTATATCGCTGATCAATTTAAGCTATTGGGATTAGCAGCGCCAGTAGCGGGCTCCTATTTTCAACCCGTTGCATTGGCTTCCAATAAATTTAATGTGAATAGATTTATCATAGGCAATGACTCATTGATTACAGGAACCGACTTTTTAATCATCAATTCCAGTGTAAACAAAACAGTGAAAGACAACGAAATAGTGTTTATTGGCTATGGAATCACAGAAAAGAATTATGACGATTTAAAAGATATTGACATTACAGACAAGATTGTTTTATTGATAAACGAAGATGAGCCCGTGGATAAACAAGGCATATCCCGAATAACAGGGTCTACTTCAAAATCACCTTGGTCTTCCAGTAATAACAAACGCATACAACACATCATCAGCAAAAACCCAAAAGTAATTTTGGCCGCTTCTAAAGCTGTTGATTCCATGCTAACCAAGGTACAAAAGGCTTCGAGATCGGAAAGAATTCAAGTGAAGGAAGATTTGAAAGTTCCTGCTTCAACAGCTAGCGATACCCCGGTAGTAGTATATATCCCGTTACGTACGGCAGACCTTATCTTATCACCCTCGGGTAACACCTATCAAGATTTAAAAAATAGATTAAACAATAGCGGTAAACCCATCAGTAAGAAATTGAATGTTCCTGTTGATATTGATTTTGGCATTCAAACCGTCGACGTGAAAGCTCAAAATGTGCTTGGATATATGGAAGGTACTGATCTAAAGGATGAGTTACTGATTATTACAGCACATTATGACCACATAGGTGTTAATCCTGATGGGCAAATCAACAACGGAGCAGACGATGATGGTTCGGGCGTAACAGGGGTGCTTGAAATAGCCAATGCTTTTTCGGAGGCTAAAAAAGCAGGGCACGGGCCGCGGAGAAGTATATTATTTATGACCGTTACAGGTGAAGAGAAAGGTTTATTGGGTTCTGATTATTACACGAGATATCCTATTTTTCCGTTAGCAAATACCATCGCAGATTTAAACATCGATATGATCGGAAGAATAGACCCTGTACATTTCTCAAAACCGAATTACGTTTATTTAGTAGGATCAGATAAACTGAGCTCAGAGCTACATACCATTAGTGAAAAGGCCAATCAAACCTATACTAAACTGGCGTTGGACTATAAATATAATGATCCTGCAGATCCGGAAAGAATTTATTACCGTTCCGACCATTATAATTTTGCAAAACACAAGATACCAGTTATTTTTTATTTTAACGGGGTGCATGAAGACTATCATAATATAGGAGATACAGTTGATAAGATTGACTTTGGCCTGCTTACTAAGCGCTCTCAACTAGTTTTTTATACTGCTTGGGATCTGGTAAATAGAGAAAAAAGACCAATTGTAGACTCCGATAAAAAATAAGTAATTTTTATTTACGTTATAGTTTGGTATAAACGAAGGGTATTAGATTATGTCCACAAAAACTGCAACAGATTTCATAGTGGCAAGCGAACACAAAGTGTTTGACTTGCAACATCGACGCGTTATTAATTATAATATCGACAAATATAATAACGCAGTAGATAATGGTTTGAAGCGGTGGAACAGCTTAGAAAATGCTAAACGAAGGGCACATGTCTTGAAATGGCGTGTCATGGAAAATCTAGACAAACTTCTTCCCGAGTTTGAATCCAATTTCCAAAAAAATGGTGGCAAAGTAATCTGGGCAAATGATGTTGCAGAGGCACAGGAGGAGATATTAAAAATTCTGAACCGTACAAATGCTAAAACCATAGTAAAATCGAAGTCTATGGTAACGGAAGAAATCGAACTAAATGCTTTCTTACACCAGCATCAAATAAAATCTGTTGAAACTGATTTAGGTGAATATATTGTTCAATTATTAGGTCAGAAACCATATCATATTGTAACACCCGCTATGCATCTTAGCCTAGCAGATATTGCCAAGCTTTTTCATGAGCGTTTTGGTACACCTATAGATGCCAGCGCAGAACAGCTTACTTTAAAGGCCCGTGAATTACTAAGAAACGAATATTTGACCGCTGATGTTGGGATTAGTGGGGCTAATTTTTTAATTACTGATACCGGTAGCATTGCCATTACAGAAAATGAAGGAAATGCACGTTTGAGCACTACCTTTCCTAAAGTACATATAGCCGTTGTTGGTATAGAAAAATTAATTCCTTCCATGAATGACCTGGACCTCTATTGGCCTTTATTAGCCAATCATGGCACAGGTCAGGCCTTAACAGTATACAATACCATTCTGAGTGGCCCGAGAAAGGAAAATGAAACAGATGGCCCAGAAGAAATGTATGTCATTTTATTGGACAATGGACGAACGGATCTTTTAGCGCAGAAAGAACAAAGACAGGGACTATATTGCATTCGCTGTGGTGCCTGTCTGAATGCCTGTCCGGTGTACAAAAATGTTGGAGGACATACCTATGGCACCACTTATAGCGGCCCAATAGGTTCCATTATTACTCCGCATATGAAGGGCCTAGAAGAATTTAAACATCTGAGCTACGCAAGCAGCTTATGTGGCAAATGTTCCGAAGTATGCCCTGTTAAAATTGACATCCATAAAATGTTGTTATTAAATCGTAGGGATGCTGTTATAGAAGGGCTAAACCCTAAAATGGAGCAGTGGGGGTGGAAAGCGTTTGCAAAAGCTACGGGGAAGCGCAAGTGGTTAGATTTTTTCGGCGGTAGGTTTAAAAATTTCTTTCTTAAACATTTTTTTGTTACTGCCTGGGGATCCAAACGGGCATTGCCGCCGATTGCTGAAAAGTCTTTCAACAAATTATGGCAAGAACAAAAACAAGATAATGGCTGATATTTATTGAAATCTAAAAGAAAAAGAACTCTGATAATAGTTATAGTTGACCTCCTCGTCTTCGCTGGGATTTGCATATACGGTCTGTAACAACCACAACCCAGATCTATTTAGTTTAAAATAAATTTTTCCATCTGCATTTGATCTGTATTTTGCGGCATGCACCTGGCCCGTTATCGATTTCGTATAGATAGTGGCGCTTGCGCCTTCCAAAGGTTTTCCTGCCAATAAAACTACTGCTGTAATATCATCTCCGTATTGTAGTTTGTACGGGTTTTGTTCGAGAATAATTTCCAGCTGCTTGCACTCTTTGTTTTTATAAAGACTACCATTTGGCTTGTCTGTATTCGTAAGCACTTTCGCTGTAAAAAAGGTATTAGCAGTGTATTCCGTAGTAAATCCGGATGAATCAATTACAGATGCTAAGGCAGTTAGATTCTCTGTTTTTGCAAAATCTTCTACTACCAATTGATCATAGGTTACACGCTCGCCTTTAAATTCAATAGTTAGCATGCTCTGCCCACCATTATGCTGAACAGCACTGTAACGTATGAAATCTTTGTCTAGCGGTATTGTATCCGTCATTTTCTTTCCACCTTGCATATAATTGGCATAAATTAAATTCTTCACCGCCTCGGGTGCAATTTCTGCCGAGTCTAAGCCACGTCCTTGATATAAAGTATAGACGATGCTGTCACCTTGAGTGGCAACGTATTTATTGGCTATAAGAGAATAGTCTTGTGCCCTTGCCACAATGAACGAGATAAAGAAAAGAACAAGTAAGAAACAACTTTTGATGAATTTACGCATTTGACAATCGATTATACTTTAACAAGCCCAAACCTAATACAAAAATTCTATTTAGGGAAACTTTGTTCTTTTTTTAACAAATTTAATTATGGATGTGCTGGTTGCACAAACTTTTCTGTCGCTTGCCGTGACCAGACCTCCTTTTTTTACCGCAAAAAAAGGAGCAAAAAAGCTCTCGCTGCACCTAGCCGCTTCAAGGGTAATGCCTCCCATTACAAAATGCGGCTAGCTGAGGCGAATTTTAGCAGAACGTGGAGCCGTTGCGAACAAGCCAGCCAGGCACTTTGTTCGTTGCGGACAAAGTGGAGAAAATTTGCGCGCTTAGCACTAAAAACAATACCGATTAGCTTCAATCAGTTGCTTCGCCACCCGTTGTCTAGCATCCTTAATATTAAAAGGCTGTACCTTTGTAAACCTTCTTAATCCTACCAGCATCATATTCAATTCATCACCTTCTGCAAACGAATTCAAGGCTTCTTTACCAGCTAAGTACACCTTATCTACCGTATTTTGCAAATATATACGAGCCATATCCAACTGACCTTTTACCTGTTCTTCACCTCTGAGATGGAACAGTTTTTCTACCCGTAAGATGGTTGATTCGGCTATGTATATAGCACCAATAATATCCGCTATGTTCATAAGAATTTCTTGTTCTTTTTGCAGCGTCATCATCAGTTTCTGCACGGCAGCCCCCGCTATCAATAATCCGGCTTTTTTTAGATTAGCTATAGTTTTTTTCTCATAAGCAAAAGGCATTTCTTCTACTTCAGCAAAATCAGGTATAGCCATAAGTTCCGCCGCCACCGCTTGCGCAGGTCCCATTAAATCTAATTCCCCTTTGAGCGCACGTTTTAACAACATATCTACAATAAGCAGCCTGTTGACTTCATTCGTGCCTTCAAAAATTCTATTTATGCGCGAATCACGATAGGCACGCTCCATAGGTGCTTCAGCAGAATAGCCCATTCCTCCATATATTTGCACACCTTCGTCTACGATATAATCGAGCATTTCAGAACCCCACACTTTTAAAATGGCACACTCAATAGCAAATTGCTCGGTAGATTTTAGTTTAGCTTTCGACGGATCCATTCCCTCTGTCACAAGCGCTTCATAGGCGTCATCGATATTTTGTCCCGCACGATAGGCAGCACTTTCCACAGCAAAATTACGGGTAGCCATTTCTGCCAATTTATACCGAACAGCGCCAAATTTCGAAATCGGTAATTTGAACTGCACACGTTCGTTGGCATAGTTGATTGCTTGCGAGATCACCTTACGTGAAGAGCCGATAGCCGCTGCCCCCAACTTGATTCTTCCTATATTTAAAATATTTACTGCGATCTTAAAGCCATTTTCTCGCTCCGAAAGCATATTTTCTATCGGAACTGGACAGTCATTAAAAAAAACCTGTCTGGTTGATGATCCTTTGATACCCAATTTATGCTCCTCCGGATTCATACTGATACCACCAAATGCTCTTTCTACAATGAAGGCCGACAGGTTCTTGTCATCATCTATTTTAGCAAAGACGATAAAAATATCGGCAAAACCACCGTTGGTAATCCACATTTTTTGGCCATTGAGTAAGTAATGAGTACCTTCTGGATTTAGTTTAGCACTCGTTCTCCCGCTATTTGCATCAGAACCAGCATTAGGTTCTGTTAAACAATAAGCCGCCTTATATGCACCGGTGGCTAATTTAGGTATATATTTAATTTTTTGCTCTTCGTTTCCATAATATAAAATAGGTAAGGTACCAATACCGGTGTGGGCAGAAAGTGCAACAGCAAAAGAATGGCCCGATCCCACCGCATCCGTAACCAACATAGAGGTATTGAAGTTCTTACCAAAACCACCAAAAGCCTCCGGAATAGACACGCTTAACAATCCCAGCTCCCCTGCCTTATCCAACAGCTGTTGCATCAATCCTTCTTCCTGCTGATCTATTCTGTCCAAATTTGGGCGCACCTCCGCATCCAGAAAGTCTTCGCAAGTGTTTTTGATCATCAACTGTTCTTCATCAAATTCTTCCGGTATAAAAACCTCTTGAAAATTTGTTTCTCTGATCACAAATTCTCCTCCTTTGATCGTTACTTTTTTATCCGTAATTTCCATAATTTTAGTTTTTTTTTTGACAAAAGACACCAATAGCAAGACACAACAGCTAACTATTGCGGAAAACCCATATCAATTGATTGGGGCATTTTGATTCATTCTCCTAAAGCATTTCAAATATGCCAGCTGCTCCCTGACCCGTTCCAACACACATCGTTACCATACCATACTTCTGATTCCGTTTTCGTAATTCGTTAAAAACCTGTACGCTTAATTTAGCCCCTGTACAACCCAATGGATGCCCAAGAGCAATAGCACCACCATTTACATTCAATAGCGCCGGATTCAAATCCAGCGCCCGTATCACCGCCAATGACTGAGAGGCGAAAGCCTCGTTGAGCTCAATAAGATTCAAATCATCCAACCTCAATCCAGCTTGTTTTAATGCCTTGGGAATTGCTTCAATTGGACCGATTCCCATAATTCTAGGCGGAACACCCGCTACCCCATAGCTAACCAGTCGCGCAATGGGTTCTACATTGAGCTCTTTCAGTTTTCTTTCCGAGACAACTAAAACAAAGGCAGCGCCATCTGAAGTTTGGGAAGAATTTCCCGCGGTGATGCTTCCTCCGGCTGCAAAAACGGGTTTCAACTTGGCAAGCACTTCCAAACTTGTATCAGCCCTTGGTCCTTCGTCTGTATCCACCACATATTCCCTATTGGTCAGTTTATTGCCCTGAATGTAGTTTTCCTTCACCTTAACCGGAATAATATCCTCTTTAAATCGACCACTGGATATGGCCGCTATCGCTTTTTGATGTGAATGAAGAGAAAACTCATCCATATCTTCTCGGCTAACCTTGAACTCCTTTGCCACCGCTTCTGCCGTAAGCCCCATATTCCAATACCAATCGGGATGCTCTTTGGCCACATCTGCATTGGGCGCTATTTTCCAACCCCCCATAGGCATGCCCGACATGACCTCAGCACCGCCCGCCACAATCACATCAGCCATTCCGGCTTTGATTTTGGCAACCGCTATTGCAATGGTTTCCAAACCAGAAGCACAATAACGGTTGACGGTTACCCCTGGTACTTTATCCGTATCCAGCGCCATTAAAGAAATAAGTCTGGCTACATTAAGGCCTTGCTCCGCTTCGGGAGTAGCATTACCAACGATCACGTCATCTATTTGCTCCTTATCTAAATTCGGAATAGCATTCACTAAATGTTTAATAACGGTTGCGGCCAAATCATCTGCACGTGTAAACCTAAAACCACCCTTTGGGGCCTTCCCTACCGCAGATCTATAACCAGCTATAATATAAGCTTCCATATTTTTCTATTTAATATTACGATATGAACGTCACTAATTTCTCAGCGGTTTTCCTTTTGTTAGCATATGTTGAATACGCTCAAGCGTCTTCCTTTCTGCTGCCAATTCTAAAAAAGCCTTCCGTTCGAGATCCAGCAAATATTGTTCAGATACTTCCGTTGGCGCTGACACATCTCCGCCACACATCACCCAACCAAGCTTTTCAGATATTTTTTGATCATGCTCACTGATATAATTTCCTGACTTCATAGAATTCGCCCCTACATATACGATTCCCAAGCCCTGCTTGCCCAAAACATTGATATCACTACGTTGGATGGGTTGGGTGTATCCATTGTCTGCAAGGGCTAAAGCTTTTTTCTTTGCGTCTGCCAGTAATCGACTACGGTTCATCGTTATTCCATATTTTCCTTCTTCCAGATAGCCTAATTCTGCCGCTTCCACTGCCGAGGTACTCACTTTAGCCTGACCAATAGTTAAAAATCGATCTTTCAATATATTTTGCGTTATTTGATCGCTTTTGTACTCATCGGAAGCCCTAAGCGCAAATTCCTTCGACCCCCCTCCTCCCGGGATAACACCTACACCAAATTCTACCAAGCCCATATAGGTCTCCGCATGAAGTTGAACGTAGTCTGCATGCATTGAGAATTCACAGCCTCCTCCCAAAGCTAAATTAAAGGGAGCTACCACTACTGGGATACGCGAATAACGTATACGCATCGAGGTGTTCTGGAACATTTTAACAGCCATATTGAGTTCGTCATAATCCTGCTCTACTGCCATCATAAAAATCATCCCGATATTGGCCCCAGCTGAGAAATTAGCGCCATCATTGCCAATCACAAGTCCTTTATATTCCCTTTCTGCTATATCAATAGCTTTATTGATACCCTGAATAACGTCTCCACCAATGGTATTCATTTTGGTATGGATCTCGGCATTCAGTATGCCATCCCCTACATCAATGATCGAAACGCCACTGTTTTTCCAGATAGTTTTTGTCTCTCTGAGATCATCCAGTACAATATATTCCTCTGTACCGGGAATCTCTTGGTAGGTCTTGCTCTTGATATCATAGAACATCCGTTTTCCATTCTCTACTTTATAGAATTGACCAATACCGCTTTCTATCATTTCCAATACCCAGGATGCTACTTCTCCCGTTTGCCCAGGCAGAAGTTTATCAGCTGTCTTGATCTTTTCTATGGTTTCTTTTACCCCCAAGGCATCCCACACCTGAAAAGGACCTAACTCCCATCCAAAACCTGCGCGCATCGCGTCGTCTATCCGAAAAAAATCATCCGTTATTTCTGGAATTCGCCTAGAAACATATTCAAATAAGGGATAGTGTATCGCTCTAAACAACTCAGCAGCCTTATCCTTACCCTGTTCAAAAGCTTTCATCCGCTTAGCGATGTCATCTATTTTTTTAGTTTCTTCTAAGGTAGCAGACTTTACCTTATTTTGTTTTCTATAATCCAAAGACTGCAGATCAAGTACCAGTATATCGCTATTACCCTGTTCATCTTTTATCTTTTTATAAAAACCTTGTTTCGTCTTTTCGCCAAACCACTTTTTTTCTGCCATCTTATCTATATAAGTAGGCAGTTTAAATAGTTCGCGCGCCTCGTCGTCAGGTACATTTTCATAAAGCCCCTTCGCTACATTGATCATAGTGTCTAATCCTACAACGTCGGAAGTTCTAAAAGTAGCCGATTTTGGATGTCCCATAGCCGGACCCGTATATTTATCTACCTCTTCAACGGTCAAATCCATTTTTTCCACTAGATGCGCAATCGCCAAAATCGAATATACACCTATTCTATTACCGATAAAAGCGGGTGTATCTTTGCATAATACCGTTGTTTTTCCCAGAAATCGATCACCATAATTTAATAGAAATTCTACAACCTGTTGATCGGTATCTTTTGTGGGTATGATTTCCAAAAGGCGTAAATAACGTGGTGGGTTAAAAAAGTGGGTTCCACAAAAATGCTGTTTAAAATCATCACTCCTTCCTTCTGACATGAGGTGAATGGGAATACCAGATGTATTAGAAGTAATCAAGGTACCAGGTTTTCTATACTGTTCTACTTGATCAAACACCTGCTTTTTAATATCTAGCCGCTCTACAACTACTTCTATAATCCAATCTACCCCTGCAATTTTCTCCATATCATCATCAAAATTACCGGTAGTGATACGCTGTAGATATTTTTTACTGAAGATAGGGGAAGGGTTTGTTTTGATCGCACTCTCTAATGATTGGTTTACAATACGGTTTCGAACCTGCTTGTCTTTAACCGTTAAACCCTTCGTCTCTTCTATAGCATTTAGTTCATTGGGAACAATGTCTAACAGCAGAACGGAAACACCAATATTAGCAAAATGACAGGCAATACGAGATCCCATGACTCCAGATCCCAAAACCGCTACCCTTTTTATGCTTTTGTTCATCATAATTGAAAGTATTTTATCCTATAAATTCCCAGCAGTAAACGGTATAGATATAAGCAAATTAGGCTACATCGTTATCCTTTGGAATATATTTAACAGCTAGTTCATTTAAACGTTTTAACGTTTCTATAAGTTTTTGCCGCTCAGCATCCTTTATGTGATCGTCCAGATAACTATTAAATTCACGAACGATATTTTTAGCAATCTCCCGCCTCCTCTGCCCCTCCTCTGTCAAGAACACACGTACCGACCTTTTATCTGCTGTATCAGCCTTTCGGTATATTAATCCCTGCTGCTCCATACCACTTAGCATACGGGAGAGGCTTGTAGATTTCACACCTAATAAGGTAGCAATCTGTGTTACGGCAGTGCCTTCTTTTCGAATATTGATTAAAACATAGCCGGTAGCTTGCGTAATGCCGTGCTTAGAGGCCAAATGGTTATATTTATTGACAATCGACTGCCATGTGATTTTTAGATAATAATCTATTGTGTTATCTTCGCTCATATTTATTATGCTTGCATAACAAATTTAATCTTTAAAATGATAAGAAGCAAGCATTTTGTTAATTTAGTTATGCATTCTGTGTTTGGAGTGATACTATAGAAACAATGTTTTAGCTGACACTAACATAACTGCCAAATGAAGTTGGCACTCTTATTGTCTATAACTTATCTAAATAAACACCATCGTACATTTCCTTCTTTAACTTATTTTTTTGGTTGTGGATGGGAGAACAATAAATTTTTTTATATGCAATTCGCATAGCTTTCATACAAAAGAAAGATTCTATTTTGCAAAAGAATTTATAAGTTTGCAGTTAGACGTGTAATAACCTATATAGCAGTGCAACTAAAAAAGACAGATAGACGGTCGGGATTAAGCTCAAAAGAGTTCCTTGATCAATATTTTAATAAAGGTATCCCCGTAATTCTGGAAGACTTTGTCAGCAAAGATAGTCCGGCATTCAGTAAATGGAATTACAACTATTTTAAACAGATTGCTGGTGATCATGTAATTGATCTATATGGCAAAGAAGACACTTCCAATGACAGAGCTAAAAGCACGCCTGTTAAACGAATGAAATTTGCGGAATATTTAGATCTCATTGAAAGCCAAACTACTGATCTCCGTATTTTCTTGTTCAATCTACTAAAGTTGAAACCCGAGTTAAATAATGACATCATCTATAATGATTTAACTGGTGGGAAAGTGTTAAAATGGTTGCCTTTTCTCTTTTTTGGAGGAGAAGGTTCTAGCACGAGAAATCATTTTGACATAGATATGTCAAACGTTTTTATTACACAATATAAAGGTATAAAAAGGATATGGCTTTTCCCGTTGGAACAATCAGACCTGATGTATAAGTTGCCATACAATTTCCACAGCATTGCCAATCTCAAAAATCCCGATTATAGTAAATACCCAGCTTTAAAATATTTGAACGGGTATGAGGCAGAAATACATCCAGGTGAAACATTATTAATGCCTTCTGGCTATTGGCACTATATACAATATGTTACGGAAGGTTATTCAATCAGTGTCAGGGCATTACCCGCTAAACGCATGGATAAATGGAGAGGCTTTAGAAACTTAGTGATTACGAGACATTTTGACAACACCATGCGAAAAATATTCAAGGATAAATGGTATCAATACAAAATCTCTATCGCCACTTCCAGAGCGAATAAAGCCATCAAAAAAATCAGTTAAGAAAGGTGCCGTCATTGGCACCCTCTCTTTTCCCTAATTGTTAGTCGACAGCATGATTCGCTGGGTCGTCATCTTTGTAAATTCCGTTGACAACATCTTCATTCTTCTCCAAAATAATTTTTCGTTTAAGACTCAATTTGGGTGTCAGTTCTCCGCCGTCAATACTCCATTCCTTAGGCAATAGAGCAAATTTCTTTACTTGTTCCCAATGCCCAAAACCGGCATTTGCTTTATCTAAGATCTGCTGATATTTTTCAATAACCTTTTCGTTTTTCACCAATTCATCGTTAGCATTCGAATCAATCCCCTTTTTGTCTGCCCATTTTTTTAATTCATCAAAGGCTGGAACAATTAAAGCACCAGGAAATTTTCTTCCCTCGCCAATCACCATTATCTGGGCTATTAGCGTTGATTCCATAAATTTATTCTCCATAACCTGTGGTGCTACGTATTTTCCCCCAGCAGTTTTAAACATTTCCTTTTTCCTATCTGTAATTCGAAGAAAACCATCTTGTGTCAGCTCACCGATATCACCTGTTCTAAAAAAACCTTCGTCATCGAAAGCTTCTGCAGTAGCTTTTTCGTTATGATAATATCCACTGGTAATACTAGGTCCTTTACATAAAACTTCTCCGTCTGTTGCAATTTTCACTTCAACCGAATTCAATATCTTACCTACTGTACCAAATTTCAGCCCATTTGCCTCGAAGTTGTTAACCGAAATGACTGGAGAAGTTTCGGTTAAACCATATCCTTCCAGTACAGGAATACCTGCCGCCCAAAAAACACGCGCTAGACGTTCCTGCAAGGCCGCTCCCCCACTAATAATCCCCACAATATTTCCTCCCAATGCTTCTCGCCACTTTTTAAAAATCACCATACGGGCAACGGCTAATTGCACCTTATAAAAGATTGTGGTATTTGATGGTTCCTTAAACTTTAAACCCAAATGCAATGCCCAGAAAAACAATGCACGTTTTAGACCTGTGAGCGCTAATCCCTTTGCCACAATCTTATCATAAACTTTCTCTAAAACCCTAGGCACCGTTGTAAAGCCATTCGGTTTCACCTCATTAATATCTGCCACAATTGTATCCATGCTTTCAGCATAATATATAGTTATTCCTTTGTAGAAATACAGATACACCACCATACGTTCAAATATGTGTGATAGCGGTAAAAAACTAATAGCGGTTTTATAATTTGATGGTAGCAGGTGAGAACAATCTGTAAAATTAGTCACCAGATTTTTATGGGATAAACAAACTCCTTTTGGATTTCCAGTGGTGCCAGAGGTATAAATAAGCGTCAATAAATCGTCCGCTGTAACAGCGTCCCTATAGGTTTCCAAATCGGTTGACAATGTTGCACCATGTTCTTCAATTTCTTTCCAATTTTTACGCCCTTCCACTTTATCAAAGGTATACACAGAAATTTCTAGATTGCGCTTCTTTAAAGTTAATTCCACTTTATCATGAAGCGCTAAGGTACCGGCAAAAATCAATCTCACATCTGCATCTTCGAGTATATAATCTAAATCATGATCAGATAGCGTTGGATATAAAGGCACTACCGCTGCTCCTATTTGGCTAATGGCGAAATCAGCAAAATTCCATTCCGGTCTGTTAGCAGCCATGATGGCGATTTTATCTCCCTTCTTGATACCCAAATCCAACAATCCCCTACTGAAATTATCCACCGTCTCCAAGAAATCATTGGTGCTATATTTAATCCATTTTCCTGTAGCCTTTCCCGCAACCATGGTTTTTTGGGCGTATGTAGATCGGTAATAAGCCAACAGATCGAAAACGCGTATTATATCTGCCATAAGAAATTTATTTATTTATAATTCGGTTAACTCGTGTTCTTTAAAGATAAACAAAAAAAAACGCGCTCTGTGTTATATTTTACGATAAATTCTTTGTCTGAAGACAAAATCAATCACAAATATACTATGTATGCATAATAAAAAGCTCGTTAATATTTCTGCCGTCGTACAATAAAATCGATCAAAAATTGTTTTTGTAACAAAAAGCGTAACTTTGGCGCTCGGTAACGAAGACTATACTATTTATTATTAATTAAGATTATTTCTATGAAAAGATTGTTGTTTACAGTTTTAGGTGTTATTTCTTTTTCCATCGTGTCATACAGTGCTAAAGCGCAAGCAACGGAAGGGTATGATTATAAAAGTGCTATCGGCGGTCGTTTTGGAGTTGCCAACGGCATAACGTTTAAAACTTTTTTAAGTGATCAAAATGCCCTTGATGTTATACTAAATTTCCGTTCCAATAGTAAATCTTCTACCTTTAAATTAGTAGGCTTATATGAAATACATAATCCTTTCAATAGCGTCGAAGGTTTGAAATGGTATTATGGTGGAGGTGCAGGGATTGGGACCTACAAAAATAAAGAGACCGACAATAGTGGAGCAGCCTTTAGCATCGATGGGGTGTTGGGTTTAGATTATAAAATAGATGGTGCGCCAATTAATCTTTCATTAGACTGGAAACCCGAAATACGCTTTGCTCCCGACAATACGGGGGTTGATTTTGCCGGTTTTGGCCTCTCTATACGATTTGCTTTCTAAAATCAAAGGTATACAAGAAGAAGCCCTATGGTTTCTTCTTGTATACCAATCTTTTATCTTTCAGCCAACCATCTTGCTTTTAATTTCTGCTGTTCCGGCGAGCTCTCTTGTACAGGCATAAAACTATATTTCCCGATTTTACTGGTACCAATCACCACACTTAGTTCTTGGATTACTCCATCTCTAGCAATAATAAGTTTAACAGAATCTCCAACTTTGCCTGACTGTATTACCCTATCCAATTCTTTACCGGTTCCGTCAATACGATAACCATTTACTGCTATTAGCTCATCTTTAACGTTTATTCCACTATTCCAAGCCTCGCTATCACGCAATACAGTTTGAACCAATAACTTTCCGTCGGTATGAGAGGTCTTTATACCGATATCTGGGATTTCATAACCTGCATTCAAATCGATTAGCTCCAAGCCTACATGTTGAAGATATTTATTATAATCCGGAGAGTTTGTTGTATTTACCAATTGATATACGTCGTCAAGTGAAATCCCAGCAATCTTTTCCGCCAACTCCTTAAACTCTTCGTCTGTAAAGCCTTGGTTTCTTTTCTTATAAAAGGTAGTATACGCTTCGCGCATTACGTCATCCAGTCCTTTTTCGCCACCCGTTGCCTGCAATATTTTTATATCCATTAGCATTGCCATCAACGCCCCCTTATTGTAATATGATACTCCGGTATTTATCGAATTCTCATCTGGACGATAATATTTAATCCAGGCATCAAAACTAGACTCACTCAAAGGTTGCACCTTGTTGCCCGGTCTATTTTCGACAGCAGAAACATCCGCTGCCAAGGTTTGAAGATAGTCCTCCTCAGAATAAAATCCCGCACGCCTAACCAATAAATTATCATAGTATGCCGTAAAGCCCTCTCCTATCCATAGATTGGTTGTGTAGTTTTCCTTATCATAATCAAAAGGACCTAGCGCTGCTGGACGCAACCGTTTTATGTTCCATAAATGGAAATATTCGTGTGCTACCAAGCTCAAAAAAGACTTATATCCGTTTTCAGTTGCGTAATTAAATCTTGACGCACCCAAAACTGTCGAGTTTAAATGCTCCAAACCACCACCTCCAGATTGGTAATTATGCACGATGAAAACATACCGTTTATTAGGATTCTCACCAAATATGGCTGCTGCACGTTCCACGATCAGTGCCATATCGTTGCGCAGCTTTTCCTTATCATAATTACCTCCCCCATACATGGCTACTTCATGTGGCACACCAGCAGCCATAAATTCGAAAACATCCTGATTTCCAACTTCAATAGGCGAATCAAACAATACATCAAAATTCGGCGCCGTGTAGGTAAACTGTTTTCCAGCAACAGGCTCTAATCCAGTAGAGACACGACTCCATGCATCATGTGGCTGAATAGTAACTTCGGCCGATCTACCTAGCTGTCCATCCACATACATAAATAAGCCTGCTGGCGACAGGAATGCATGTGCTTGATCTATAAAACTTGTTCTTACAGAAACTTCGTAGGCATACACTCTATACGCTATTGTAATATTGCTTGCTTTTTCTGTAAATACGCGCCAGGTATTTTTAGTTATCTTTTTACTTGCTAATTGTCTACTATCAGTTCCTACCGCTTCAAAGCCCTCTACATTTTTTGAGAATTCTCTCACCAAGTAAGAACCGGGAGTCCAAACAGGCATTTTCACATCTATATATGCTCCTTTTATATCCGAAATCTGCATTTTTACCTCTGCATAATGTGCCTGAGGTTCTTTAAAAGAGATTTCAAACTTTACGGGTGCTTGCGCAACTACATTGGAAATCGAAGCTGTTATCATAACGACTAAAAGGCTAAAATATTTAATAAACAATTTATACATAAATGAAAAAATTAAGCTGCAAACTTAGATAAAATGCGTTGCATTCACGAAATCAATTGAATAATTCAAGAGAAGTAATTGCTTTTCATATGCAATTTATCGATTTACCGCTTACTGAATATCCACGTTTGTACAAAGATTTATATATTGAGCATTACGCTCCTTACCTTCTAGTTTGCATTTATCGCATTAACATCAATAATGTTGCAAAATAGTATTGCAAATAATAATTAACTTTAGCCCTTGTTATGTGTTTCGTGAATCCGTCAGATCAACTTGTATTCATCAGCAACCTTTAAAATAAACAACATACTAAAACACAGTAATTTTTTCCTGAATGAAGAGAAAGTACTTTTACTTAGCTATTATAGTAGGCGCCGTTGCTTTTGCCGCCTATAAATTTTCAAGCAAAAAAGAAGGTAAAATAGAAGCTCCAGTAGAGCCGCCAAAGGGTAGCTCGATTGAAGTGAATGGTATTGTCGTGTTACCAAGAGATTTTTCCAATATACTCACCGTGTCTGGCAGTATTGAACCGAATGAACAAGTTCAGATTAGGAGTGAAGTGCTAGGCATTATCCGTAATTTGTATTTTCAGGAAGGAACTTATGTACAAAAGGGACAGGTACTATTCAATATAGACGACACCGAACTACAGGCCCAGCTATTACAAATGCAAACCCAAGAAAAGTTGGCTGAAGACAATGCCGTTAGAGCCGCCCTTTTGCTTGAGAAAGAAGCAATCAGTACCCAGGAAAATGATGTTGCCCATGCCGATTTACAATCTGCTAAAGCACAGACCCAACTAATTGAAGCCCAGATAGCAAAAACCAAAGTAAGAGCGCCATTCGATGGCAAAATAGGATTAAGATCCGTCTCTGCCGGAGAGTATTTAACGCCCACAACGGTTGTTGCCAATTTAATGAGCATTAATCCGATAAAAGTGCTCTTTTCTGTTCCGGAAAAATATACGTCACAGATCAGAGAAGGTCAGGAACTCAGCTTTAGCGTAAGCGGATCCAGCAAAAAATACGACGCTAAAATTTACGCTATTGAACCGGGAATTGATGCACTAACCCGAACAATACAGATAAGGGCGCTGGCCGACAATAAATCCGGAGAACTTTATCCTGGTTCTTTTGCAAGAGTTGAGCTACCTATTAATATGCTAAAAGAGGCAGTACTGGTTCCTACTGAAGCAGTCATACCGGTCCAAAGCGGCAAACAGGTGTTTCTCTATAAGAGCGGTAAGGCAGTGGCTGTAGATGTAGAGAGTGACAGTCGGACAAATACCGATATTTTAGTTGGCAAAGGTATTTCCATTGGTGATACCGTCTTAACATCTGGCGTTATGTCGCTAAAAGATGGAATGAATGTACAAGTAAACATCAAAAAACAGCCATGAGTTTATCAACTACAAGTATAAAGCGTCCGGTTTTAACCATCGTAATGAACTTAATCCTCATCTTATTTGGGGTGATCGGTTATACATTTTTGGGAATACGGGAATTTCCTTCTATTGACCCACCTGTTGTCTCTGTACAAACGAATTATGCGGGTGCCAATCCGGATATCATTGAATCTCAGATTACCGAGCCATTGGAAAAATCGATCAACCAGATTGACGGTATTCGTAATATTTCTTCTTCCAGCAACCAAGGATCCAGTAATATTAATATTGAATTTGTATTAGGAAAGAATCTCGAGGAAGCAGCCAATGACGTGCGCGACAAAGTATCGCAAGCACTGAGAAGTTTGCCACAGGATATCGATGCCCCTCCGGTAGTTTCCAAGGCTGATGCCGATTCAGAACCCATTATAACCTTAACGGTGAGAAGTGACACGCGTGATCCTTTAGATTTAAATGACGTTGCTGAAAACGTAATTGCTCAACGGTTGCAAACCTTACCGGGGGTGAGTACTGTACAAATCTGGGGACAAAAGCGGTATGCTATGCGCTTATGGATAGAACCGATGCGTTTGGCAGCCTATGGACTAACACCCTTGGATGTAAGGAATGCGCTCACTTTACAAAATGTGGAGTTACCTTCCGGAAAGATTACAGGGGCAAATACGGAACTTGCGGTTAAAACGGTAGGTAATCTTGTTACTGAGCATGATTTCAACAATCTTATTGTTAAAACGGATGGGAATAGAATTATACGGTTTAGCGATATAGGGCATGCTGTCTTGGGACCGGAAAATATTGAGACCAATATGACCGAATCCGGTGTCCCGATGGTTGGTTTGGCTATTATCCCTCAACCAGGCACCAATTATATTGAGATAGCTGACGCCCTTTATGAAAGAGTGGAACAGATAAAAAATGAAATTCCTTCCGATATTCAACTGGGGACTGCTATTGACAACACCTTATTCATCAAAAAATCAGTTACAGAAGTTGCAGAAACTATATTGATAGCGCTTGTATTGGTAATTTTAATTATTTATTTGTTTTTTAGAAATTGGGGAATTGCTTTTAGGCCACTTATTGACATTCCTGTTTCTTTAATTGCCACCTTCTTTATCATGTACCTTTTTGGTTTCTCTATTAATGTATTAACATTACTCGCTATTGTACTCGCTACCGGCTTAGTAGTAGATGATGGTATTGTGGTTACGGAGAATATCTATAAAAAAGTAGAAGAAGGTATGACACCTATGCAAGCAGCGATTAAAGGTTCAAATGAAATTTTCTTTGCAGTCATATCGATTTCTGTCACGCTTGCTGCCGTTTTTCTTCCGGTTATGTTTCTAGAAGGATTTGTTGGTCGTTTATTTAGAGAATTTGGTGTCGTCATTGCATCGGCCGTACTCATTTCGGCTTTTGTCTCCCTGACGCTCACACCGATGTTAAATGCCTACCTCATGAAAAAAGGGGGGACTAAACATTCTCGATTTTACGAACTTACGGAACCTTACTTTGTAAAAATGACTACCGGTTACGGCAAGATGTTAACACTGTTTTTACGCTTTAAATGGTTCAGCTTTCCTATTTTGATTATTTGCTTTGGGCTTATCGTCTTTTTTTGGAATCATTTGAAAAAAGAAACCGCTCCCTATGAGGACAGGAGTTTAATTCGGGTAAATGTTACTGCTCCCGAAGGCAGCTCCTACGAGTATATGGATCGTTTTATGGCAGAATTATCTCAATTGGTAAATGACTCTATTCCCGAAAAATCGGTTAATTTAGTGATGACCTCTCCGGGTTTTGGCGCATCATCTATCAATAGTGGCAGAATGCGCATGACCTTAGTATCACCCGAACAACGAGAGCGTTCACAGAGTGAGATTGTTGACAAAATGAATCAACAAACCAAAAAATATACAGAGGCACGAACTTTCGTTACAGAACAGCCAACTATATCGGTAAACAGAAGAGGGGGGCTACCTATACAGTATATCATTCAGGCCCCTACATTTGAGAAGCTCAGAGAGAAAATTCCGGAGTTTATAAATGAAGCGAATAGCGACCCTAGTTTCTCCATTGTTGATATTAACCTTAAATTTAACCGTCCCGAATTAAATATAAGTATTGATAGAGACAAGGCCCAGAGCTTGGGAGTGTCTGTTTTTGATGTTGCCCAAACACTTCAATTATCATTGAGCGGTCAACGTTTTGCTTATTTTATCATGAATGGCAAGCAGTATCAGGTAATCGGTCAATTTGATGACATGGATAGAAGTTCGCCCATCGATTTGACATCCATTTTTGTAAGAAGCAGTGATAACAGACTCATACAGTTAGACAATGTCGTCACGATCGAAGAACAATCCAGTCCACCGCAGCTTTATCATAACAACAGATTCATGTCGGCCACTGTTTCTGCTGCATTAGCGTCAGGTGTAAGTTTAGGAGAAGGCATAGACGCGATGGATAGAATTGCTGCAAAGGTTTTAGACGAAAGTTTCTCTACAGATTTAGGTGGAGAGTCCAGAGATTTCAAAGAGAGCGGATCGAATACCTTATTTGCTTTTGGACTCGCTTTACTATTAGTTTATCTTATCCTTGCGGCACAGTTTGAGAGTTTTCTGGACCCCTTCATTATTATTTTAACCGTTCCCATGGCCGTTGCTGGAGCTTTATTGTCACTATGGATCGTGGGAGAAAGCTGGAATGTCTTTAGCCAAATAGGCACCATCATGCTCATTGGTTTGGTTACCAAAAATGGTATTTTAATAGTAGAATTTGCCAATCAATTGAAAGAACAGGGAAAATCCGTTGAAGAAGCCATACTAGACGCATCGGAAGCGCGATTACGCCCAATTTTAATGACCAGTTTTGCGATTGCTTTAGGTGCCCTCCCTATCGCCATGGCTTTAGGTGCAGCGGCTACCAGTCGGATTGGTATGGGTGTCGTGATTGTTGGTGGAACTATATTTGCGTTAATTCTGACATTATTTGTAATTCCGGCCATCTATGCACTATGGTCCCGAAAATATAAACAAAACCGTGATCTGAAAGAAGCTGAAGCAATAGAACGTCAAGAGTGGAGAGACGCACATTCTGTAGTTTAGTTTATGAATTGCCCATTGATCCGCTCGTGAACGCACTTGAAATAATTAATGAATAACATTCAGATGAAAATAGTATATATTCTATTCCTATTTATAAATATTCCTTATTTAGTTTCCGCACAGGAAGTCCTTACATTAGAAGAAGCCATTTCGATGGCGCTCAAACAGAACTATGATATCAGACTGGTAAACAACGATGTGCTTATTGCCGAAAATAATGCTAATATTGCAAACGCGGGGATGTTACCACAAGTAAACGGAAATGCATCGTCGTCCGCCGCCACCCAGAATACCACACAAACATTGCTCAGCGGCGAAACCAGATCTCTGAGCGGGGCAAGAAGCACATCTACGGTATACGGAGCCAATTTAAATTGGACGATCTTTGACGGTTTTCAGATGTTTGCCCGATATGATCAATTAAAAGAGCTACGAAAATTGGGAGAAGCAAACTTACAACAAGCCATATTATCAACTGTTTTTAATGTCGTTAGCGCCTATTTTGACCTCGTTCAGCAGAAGCAGCAACTCACAGCCTTGCGAACAGCACTGGATTTATCAAGGTATAGACTGGAAATGGCAGAAAATCGCTATCAAATTGGCCGGGCCTCCAAATTGGAAGTTTTGGCCTCTAAAGTAGATCTCAACACCGACACCACTAATCTAATGAGACAAGGCGTACTCTTCAGTAATACAAAAATCAGGTTAAATGAAATTTTGGCGCGGGATGTAAACACCTTATTTGATGTTACGGATAGTATCGCCATTGAAAATAGTCTCCAGTACGACAACCTAATTAACCTAGCACTGCAGCATAATCCCGATTTACAAGCTGCCCTTATCAATAGACGTATTGCTCAATTAAATTTAAAGGAAGTTAAAGGACAACGCTACCCTACTGTGAGCGTTAATTCTGCCTATACACGCAGCAGAAGTACCACGGAGTTAGGCTTTGCCACCAGTAATCAAAATAACGGTCTTAGCTATGGTATTACCGCCTCGTTAAACATTTTCAACGGTTTTTTACAGAAAAGAAATGAAAAAAATGCCGAATTAAATATTGAAAATACCAGTATTAATTTAGAGAAAACAAACCAGGCTTTACTTTCACAACTTTCTGCTGCCTATCAAACCTATTTGATCAATCTAGAGCTTGTAAATCGAGAAGATGAGAATCAGATGGTAGCGAAACAGAACATGGATATTACATTGGAAAAATACCGATTGGGTAGCATTACTCCCTTGGAATTCAGAGAGGCGCAACGCAATTATGTAGATGCGAGTCTGCGTTTCAGCAGTGCGCAATATGAGGCTAAGATGGCCGAAATTGCGTTGAAACAGATTTCCGGCTCACTCACTCTTAATTAATGTTCGTACAAGGCTGACTGAAGATTAACTGTTACACTGTGTACTGTGCGGGCACGACTCATCGGATGAATTGTATATGAGCATAATTTTAGTTAAATTTGTATTCGCGACTCACTTAAAACCTATCGAATATACGCTATGATATTAGTTGTAGACAGCGGATCATACAAATCTGATTGGATGTTAGCTCTTCCAGACAGCGACCCTCTGATTTTTAGAACAAGGGGATTAAATCCATTTTTTACTACAGAGAAAGAAATTGTCAAAATTGTACAGAATATAACAGATATCACTCCCTACACGGACCTCGTAACGGAGCTTTATTTTTTCGGATCAGGTTGTACCAATCCGGACAAAAGGGAGATGGTTTCAAATGCATTGTCTCAGGTTTTTAAGAGGGCATTCATTTCTGTTGAGACCGATTTGATCGGCTCGGCCTATGCAACATGTGGCAACAGAAGCGGCTATACCGCTGTGCTGGGAACGGGATCCAACGTGACTTTTTTTGACGGAGAACAGGTACAACCAACAAGACAGGGTTTAGGCTTTATTTTGGGAGACGAAGGGTCTGGAACATGGTTTGGTAAAAAATTACTGACCGCATTTTTATATGGCTTGCTACCTGAGGAGTTGAGTCAAAAATTTGAGCACACATACCGCATCAACAAGGAAATTGTTATCAAAAACGTATATCAAAGGAATTCACCCAATACTTACCTGGCCTCGTTTGCGCCCTTTATGGAAACCAATCAAAACCATCCCTATATCATGGGCCTGCTACATAGAGGTTTTGAGGAATTTGTTAAAACGAACATCCTGCTCTTCCCTGACTATCAGTCTCATCAATTCCATTTTGTAGGCTCTATTGCTTATTATTTTAGCGACCAACTAAGAATTGTTTGTAACCAATATGCCGTGCAGATAGGAAAAATAATAAAACAACCTATTGAAGAATTATTTAACTTCGTCGTAGAAAGAGAGATTGTTAAATAAGTTCATATAAAAGTATTTGTTTACTACCCGATTGACTGGTCATTTTGCGGGAAAAGAGCATTTTATCGTGTCATCTTTAAAATAACATTACGGTAAAGCGGTGACAAACCTCATGCCAATAAAAAATGAGTAGTTCGTGACCGAGACTACTCATTATGTTGACACTTTAGGTTTGCAATTGGTATTCTAAATGTATGACAAAAAAATGATAAATCAAAATTATATTCAGATATTTCCAAAAGATCTTACCTCAAGACATTCATTCGTATAGCCGTTACTCAACTCAATAGTAACGCACATCTGCCAATTTCTTTCCATCCCTCAATCCCTCTAAATAACAATGTTACTGTACCCCTCCTATGTCTTTGTTAATTATATCTTTTCTCCATAGCGCCTACTGCGCCATGCGATTCAAAATTAGGCTGCGCCGCTGTTTTAACTTTTGATAGGGCAACCACTGTATAGGCATTGCCTACATCCAGTCCTACAGCCTTTTGTGCATGATTCGGACCACACCATTGTAATGAACGATAATAATACCCCATAGCCGCTGCATTTTCAGCGTTTTCAGGAACAATGACATCCAGCACCCCCTCAAATTCTTGTTGGAATAATTCCACCAGATGCTGATAAAGTGCACCACCACCAACCAGGTATAATTTAGTTGCCCTTTCAAAATCTCCATCTGTAAAAGCTTTTTTTAGTGTGGGTGATATAATCTCATTATAATATTCGGTTAAATGATTACGTCTCATTTCGATCAGATCCTTGCGTTTGCGTTCGATGACAATGTCTCCACGTTGAAAACCCTGATTAATCATGTGTTCATTTTTCATGCCTAAATAATACGTACTATTCAGTTCACGATATAGATTATTTACAGCAAATCTCAATCCTGGGACACTTAAACAAGTACGTTCTATTGCCCCAGTTTTTGTACTCAATGCTGTTTCGCAAGTTCCATAACCCAAACTAACCACAAAAAAATCATCTTCCTCTGCACGTGGCCCCTTACGCACCGAATGAATACAGCCCTGAATTTCAGCAGTAACTTCTAAACGATCAATAGTTAACTGTACATGGCTATGGTCAAGACTATTAATAGTATCTGCCTGAAAATCAATAATAATATCACGTTGTGTAAAAAAAATTTCAGCATGCTGTTTATATAACTCATATACTGCAGATGGAAAACCAACAGTAAGCACCAATTCTTTAGTCTCTGCTTCAGCAGCAATCAATAGGCCTGCTTTTGCCAACAATTGATAATCCAATGTAGCTGGAGAACTGTTAATATTTCGGTAAGGTGCCAAGCCCTGAGTAAGGGCAAGATCCCCTACGAGGTACCCCGCCCCCGATTCATATAACTGAATCCGTTTATGCAGAGGGCCAGTAAGTTGCTTGATGGCTTGGTTGTGTCGTTCGATTACACTTGGAATGCTAATAAATTCTTGGGTAAAGTTCATAATGCGAAGTTATTTACTTCTAAAGCTAATTATCAAAATCCATACACAAGTTAACATATGATTATTTTTATATTAAAAAACAAGCAACAGCACGCACTATAAAAAAATCATCTCGTCAAATGTTGTCGGAATCAAATACAAGTAAATGCCTTCCAGCTTCTGCACATCTACAGAGGCGTTGTTTTCCCATAAAAGCACTGAACAAACACCTTCATTCATAAAAAATCACTGCACGAAAAGTCTAACAAATTAGTATGGGACTTTGACCCCGAAACAATAACACATTATCTATTAACATTTTACAAAAAAGATCAGAAATAGTTAAAAAATATTTTGCAATATTGTTTAACAACTCTATATTTGCATTCCCAAACGGGAACAACACACTAAATAAGTGTTAAAAAGGAGGCTTAGCTCAGCTGGTTCAGAGCATCTGCCTTACAAGCAGAGGGTCATAGGTTCGAATCCTATAGCCTCCACCAAAGTTCTTTAAAATATTCTAATTGATTGATTTAAACAATCCAATTTTAGAGGAGGCTTAGCTCAGCTGGTTCAGAGCATCTGCCTTACAAGCAGAGGGTCACTGGTTCGAATCCAGTAGCCTCCACAGAAGATTAAAAAAGCCCTTTTTTTTGAAAAGAAAGGGCTTTTTTTTATGCATCATTGCATAACCCGCGATGGTGGCAATTCAAAAAAATCTGTCCTTTTCCTATTTGTAATGCCGAATCCAAATTCGGGAAGTTTGGCATGAAAAGCGGCCAAACTGAGCCAAAAAAAGGTTACAAATAGTTTACAAAAATGTTGACTTGATTTTTGAATATTACCACTGTTCAAGCAGTCGTTTTGAGCCGGAAACAGGACATTGCAGGACTAAGACAATCAATAGACATAAGGACAAAGCATTCAGCAGTCTGAATCTCGTTCATGGTGCGGAGGAAATTTTGCGCAAGTATCGTGGTGTACAGAGACAGCGGTATGCCACAACCAATAATCTTAATAAGGCACTCCGCAGCGGACTGAAGCAAATCTGTCGTGTGCTCGGACTCGAAGGCGTTACCTTATATTGGGCCAGGCATTCCTTCGCCACCATTGCACGAAACAAAGCGGGTCACAGCAAGGATGATGTGGCCGATGCGCTAAACCATATAGACACAGGCCATAAAACAACCGATATTTACATTGAGAAAGACTGGAGTTTGGTGGATAGGTTGCAAATGAAGTACCCGAATTAATGCAAGTTGTAACAAAATCTCTGATTAAGATCATTTGGCTGTCTAATTTGCCTAAAACCGATTCCTAAATACTCTTGGGTTGCCAAGATTGCTTTCTATCAGCACATAAGGCTTAAGCGTCCAATAGACCTATGGTTTTTTCTGTCTTACAGCCCATTGTCCGAAACCGGCATATGTGTTCGATTTCGAACGCCTGCGAAAAATAGATTGTTTGTGTACAACAAATTGCGTGCTTTTTTTTTGCATGGCAGTATAATAGAGGATTGGCATGAAAAGTAGATTATGGTAAGAAACCTGATCGGAACCGCCCGGCGGAGTATATGGTAAAATCATCTTACTGACGGTGAGCTGGCAGGCGATACGGGCGGCAGTGGCCAATCCGGTCAAGTCGCTGCGGGATGAGTGATTAAATGGAAGGACAAAAGGAGCAAAAAGAGGAAGGTAATTTTTCCCCAATTGATGTAAAGATTAAAAATTAGTCGAAATTGGTTGATAACGTCAAATGCTTCCACGTTTCAAACTCTTGCATTTCCTTTTCCCGATGTTCTTTTATTAGTTGGTATGTGTCCGTTCCCAATAAGAGGCGCAATGGCGGATTTTCTAAAGCAACTATTCCTGTTAAAATCTTAACTAATTTTTCGGGATCGCCAATTTGCTTTCCGCTAAATTCCGTCCATTTTTTTTCAGCCTCGTTCAGTCCATAAACAGAAATCCGTTTTTTTGCATATTGCATAGAACTTTTGTCCATAAAATTAGTTCTGAATTGTCCGGGTGCAACCAGTGTAACTTTTATACCAAAAGCATTTACTTCCTGTGCCAACGCTTCGGAAATGCCAACTATGGCAAACTTTGCTGCGTTGTAGCTTGTTGCGTTGGCAAAACCTACATATCCCGCATTGGAAGAAATATTGATGATATGTCCCGATTGTTGTTGTCGTAAATAGGGCATCACATTTCTAATAACATTAACTGTTGCGAAAAGATTAACGTCCATTGTTTGCCGAAACTCCTCGTCTGTCATTTCTTCCATACTTCCTACCAAAGAATAACCCGCATTATTAACTACAACGTCTATTCTTCCAAATTTTTCAATTCCTTTGTTTACTGCATTTTTTACGTCTTGGTCTGATGTAATGTCCACTTTCAATGGCAGAAAATTGTCCTGATTTTCTGTAATGGATTTTTTAAAATCGTCAATATTTCTTGAAGTAGCGACTACTTTATTTCCTTGCGATAATACCAATTTGGTCAGTGCAAGTCCTAATCCTTTTGATGCTCCTGTGATAAACCACACTTTTTGATTGCTCATCATTTTAATATGCTTAATATGTATAAAGTGCTAATGTCCCCATTTCGCCTTGTGAATAGCTACGCTGCATTTCTTCCATTTGTTTGGATGTAGTAGCAACGAATGGTCCGCCATAAACTATTGGTTCATGATGTGGGTTACCACTTCCAAACATAAATTGGAATCCATCGTGACCCGCTGTTATAGTAATATCATCACCATCCAATGAATAATTAATCATTGTTTTTGGCAATATTTTTTCGCTTTCTGTCGTCCCGCTACCTTCCATGCCATACACAAAAGCCATCTGTTTAGTAGCTATCGTAATGCTTTTGTGTGGTTTTAGAAAGATATGCAAAAGGTCAATAGCTGTTACCATTTTATGTGTGGTGCTTTTATCACCATAAGCCCCATGCACTATTCTTACCAAAGCATTTTCTGATGTTACTTCTGGAACATCTTTCGCATCTACATGAATTGATTGTGGTGTTACAAAACGATTTTTATCTGAATGATTAACCCAAATTTGAAAACCACTTGTTTCTACGCCTTCAACTTTGGGAAACTCATCATGGTGCATCCCTGTTCCTGCTTGCATGATTTGTAGGCCACCGGGTTCAATAAAACTCAAACCGCTTAAATTATCTCTGTTTATAAAACCTTCTTTACTATCAGGTCGCATGTAGGTCATTACCGAGACACCCGCATGTGGGTGAGGGCCAAATACCGGTAGTGACATCCGAAATTCCGAAAAGAGTAAAAAGGGCTCAATGGGAAATTCCCTTGCAAAGAAGCCCGTACCTTTCAGTCCTTTTGCAATTGGATTAAATGCTGAATCCGTTTTTTTTATTACTTTTTTGTTCATTAGAATCTATTCTGTTGCCAGGTTCTTATGAAAATAAATATAGGAAACTACCAAAAACGTCAATGGTAAGATTGGGAAAATTGCCCCTGCGTTTCTATCCACCACTACATGAGTTATAAATGCTGATATAAATGCGATTGCAAAACCTACATAAGCCCATTCTTTAAATCTTGCCTGTATCATTGGTAACAACAATACATTTGCACCAATTATTTTGAATATACCTAATTCTATTCTGAAATAATCAGGGAAACCCAAATGGTGAAACGTTTCGATAAACATTGGGTTGGTAAAATACATTGGGGCTGTCGATGCACCACTGAGCAACATGAGTATGGTTGCTGTCCAATAAATAATTTTGTTTTTTTTCATTTTGTTCTATTCTGATTGTTTTGACAAAAGTAGTTATCTTTACTTTCTAAAATATAGCTGTTACCTCGTGGTAAGTAGTTACCTTCAAGTAAGTAAATCCGAAAAGCAATGGATAAAGCAATTAAAAAAGGGACTTGTCAGTATAGATTAATAGCTGGAAAAGACGCTATGGAAGTGCTTCAGGGCAAATGGCGGATTCCAATTATTATTTCCCTCACTGATGGGGATAAGCGTTTTGGGGAAATTCAAAGAGAAATTGGTAATATTTCCCCTAAAATGTTGTCGCAGGAATTAAAGGCGTTAGAAGAAAATAAAATCATCAGTCGCACTTTGTATGATCGTATGCCTATAACCGTTGAATATTCTTTAACCCCGCTTGGCAGGTCAACGGATAAACTTTTAGATGAGTTTCTGAAATGGGGTACTCATTTTAGAAATGAAATGTTGGAAAACAGGTAAATTAAAAAAGTCCTAAGACAAACAATCATTCAGATATCCACAGTCAACAACTTCATTTTTTGACTACTACAAAGTCAAATTCGGTTACTTCTGTTTTTTACTTCAATGCAATTTTGCATTGATCAGTACCAAGCGGACCGGGCATGCCATTACCAGAGTCAGCTATAATGGAAAGGTGGTTTACGACACGGGCAGAGATATCAATTATTTTGAGTTCAGAACCGGATTTAAAATTACCAAGTAGGCATCCGGAAAACACTTCCTGCACCATATCCGGGGTTTAGCTTATCGATTCCTTTAATTTGCAGATGGCTTAGTTTCTGTTTCCAACCATTCTTAGAAATTTGCAACTCTTGCTGTGATCCTTGTACGTTCACAAGGTATTTAATGTGCCAACTTTGTATTGTTGAAATTGAAATAATAAAAATAAAGTATTATGAGCACATTAAACAACAAAGTGATCCTAGTGACCGGAGCGTCAAGAGGTATCGGAGCTGAAGTAGCCCAACAGTTAGCCATTGCAGGCGCTAAAGTCATTGTAAACTATGCAGGAGGAAAAGATGCGGCAGAAGATGTTGTCACCTCCATCAAAAACAATGGTGGTGATGCCATTGCATTGCAGGCTGATGTAAGCAGTGCAGATGCTGTAAAACAACTATTTGACAACGCTATCAGTCATTACGGAAAGGTCGATGTCTTGGTCAATAATGCCGGCATCATGATTACAAAATTAGTGAAAGATACGACCGACGAAGATTTCACTCGCCAGTTTGATATCAATGTAAAAGGTGTATTCAATACGCTCCGGGAAGCTGCCACACGTCTTGCCGACAATGGCTCGATTATCAATTTCTCTACTTCGGTAAACCGCTTGATGTTGCCTACCTATGCAACCTATTCTGCCACAAAAGCAGCGGTAGAGCAACTAACCCGTGTTTTTGCAAAAGAAGTAGGCAGGGGAATTAATGTCAATTCAGTTTCTCCAGGCCCTACCAATACCGAGCTGTTCACCAAAGGAAAACCTCAGGAGGTGATCGATCGCTTGGCTTCTCTGAATGCCTTCAACCGTTTAGGTGAACCGGAAGACATTGCCAAAGTCATTGTGTTTCTGGCCAGCGATGATGCCAAATGGATCTCCGCACAGAATATCGGGGTAAATGGCGCCATGGCATAATTAACCATATCATAAACACATCATCAAATTAAAAAATCATGAAAACACTACCAACTGCAATCGCTTTCGGCCTATTTGGGGCCATAGCGGTTACCATATCGTTCTCCCTTCAGTGGCCCACATGGGTTATGTTCGTTGCCTGGGTTAGTTTTTACATCTTCGGAAGAACATGGCAGGCTTCCATCAAAACCTTCTTACAGATAACATTAGGAATGATCATGGCGGTACTGATCCAGCTCACCGCTGGATTATTAACAACGTTAGTTGGCCCCTTAGGTTTCCCCTTATCTGTATTTTTCTTCATCGGGTCGTTGCCCTATGTTGCAAGAACAAAAAACCTGAACAATATACCTGCATGGTTCCTCGGATTGATTATCCTCTTCGGCGTCCATCCCGAGCTGGAGCCTTTGCCTATAGCCAAATTACTTATTCCCATTAGCGCTGGCTTTATCTTCGCATGGGCAAATAACCTGGTTGTTGAAAAGCTGCACGCATTGCAGCCACAACACGAATAATCATTGTCGAAATTAAAAAAACAATGAACAAATGAACATTTTTGTAGTATTATTACCGATCCTGCTCCTGTGCACTCTACGGGCATGTGGACGGATCGGTATTCACCAACATAAAAGCGGAGAATTTTTTTTCATTTGGAAACATCCTTTTATGCTTTATCTTCGTACTATTGAAAGATAATATGGTAATTTAACTCACCATACCCTATAGAATTATATGTCTACAACACCCTTGGATATAAAAAATATAAATATGCTTGGGGATATCCCTATCCTGATCCCACAGGTAAAGGCCTTTAATAAAAACTGGAAAATCCAGATTTTTGACCGAGCTACGTATGCCTGTCGGAGCTTTATGCCTGCTAACAGACGAGATTTCTACAAAATTCTATTTATCAATCAGGGACAGGTCATTTTTACCTTGGGTGCAAACGTCTACTATATCAATAGGCCGGCCATCCTCTTTCTTCACCCCAACGAGATTTGTTCCTGGAAGAACCTATCCGTCATGGCCGGAGAACCTTCCAACGGCCATTATTGCCTCTTCCGGAAACAATATTCGGATGAACACGCAACCGTGCGGATGACGGCAGACAAATATGGATTTTTTATGGCTGCCGAGAAAAACGTACTCTACTTACCGGACAAAACTATCCCTATCATCGATGAGATTTTTTCCCAAATGCACCGGGAAGCAGGGAAAAACACACCAACCTCGGAGGACGCGCTCCGGATTTACCTGGAGCTACTTATGGTCGAAAGCGCCAAAATAGCAGAAGAGGTAAAACCCCATTTAGTGAATGAAGAATTCCGTCATATCCACTATTTCTTTCAGCTCCTGGAAAAGGAATTTTCGTGTATTGACATCGATCATCCTATCCGTATCAGAAGGGTAACCGAATTTGCAGACTGTTTGGCCATTCATCCCATTTACCTCAATGCCCTATTAAAAAAACATACAGCCCGGACACTCAAAAACCATATTTCCGACAGAATGATCGATGAAAGCAAGACCTTTCTTTTACAAACAGACTGGTCGCTGCAGCATATCGGTTATTTATTGGGTTTTGATGACCAAGCCAATTTCTGCCGTTTTTTCAAAAACCACACCGGATTAAGTCCGAACCGATACAAGGCTCATCACAAAAATCACCCGGAGCTTCCCAGATAAATGGGCCAGTGGCATAGCACCGCATTTCATTCGGCATTTCCTTTAAAATGGACAAAAAGTGCTTCATTTTAGATAAACACTCCCCTCTCCGATCCTTTTACTTTTGTCACCCAAATAATATTAAACTCAATTTAAGTGATATGAAGGAAAGCAATAAGGGGCTTAGTGCCATCCAAAAGATTTTTTGGTTACTTGACCAAGTGAGTCAAGTACATTTCTCCATGGCGGCTGAACTTAACATTGTAGAAACAAAAACGGCTTGGCAAAGTGCCCTGAAAGCTCTACAGGATCGGCATCCGTTTCTGTCTGCCTATATTAATGGAGATCAAACCGATCCGGTATTCAAGTTTACCACCGGAACGGAAATACCGTTACGATATGTAAAAGCAGCCCATAACACCCGTTGGGAAACTGAAGTGGAAACAGAGTTGGCTACCCCTTTTGATTGGAGCAAAGCTCCCCTTATCCGGGCAACCCTCATCGAATTTCCAGGCAAAAGCATCCTCATCCTGTCTTCCCACCATGCGGTTGCCGATGGGTTATCCATGTCTTTCCTGTTCCGGGATCTGTTCCAGGCCTTAGCCGGAAGTACATTAACGCCTTTGCCTATACCTGGATCCGCAGAAGATTTTTTTGGCTTAGACGTCAAGGCACTTCGTTCAGCCCCTGTACCGGAAAATAAACGGTTGCCGGAAAGGAGAACAGAAAAAAGGCCATTCGTGGAAAGTATAACGCTCACCACGGAGTTAACCGAACGCATCGTAATGCGGGCACGGCAGGAAAATGTGACTGTAAATGCGGTACTATGTGCAGCGTTCTTGCTCGCAGGAAGAAACATATCCGACAAATGGAAAAATGAAGCTGTTAAACTGGTTGTTCCGGCATCTAATCGCTCCGGGTTACAAATGGGAGAAACCTGCGGTATGTATATACAGGATAAAGCTGTCACTTTCTCCCCAGTTCAACAGGACTTTTGGGAGCTTGCCGAGCAGGTAAGAAAGGAAACAACAGGATTGGATACACCTGAACAGGCTAAAGCGTTCACCGAAACCATCTGTCCATTGGTCTTTGGCGATCTGGATAACCAAGCCATATCGGATATCCTGCAAAGCGGAATAGCGAGGGAATACATGGTTTCCAATCTGGGCCGTATTGCTTATGATCCCGATTTTGGCGCATTCCAAATGACAGGCCTTTGGGGACCTATAGCCTTATCCGGATACACGGGCGATCAGACCATTGGGATCTGCACGATCCAAAACCGCATCCATTTATTGCATGTTAGCCGGATACCACTTTCCGGTTTGCTGTCTCAATTAGTAGTTATCCTGGATAAACTTTAATGAGGATGTCCGTTTTGCAGTGCCCCCAAAAAGTTAGACACTTTCCGGGGGCATTTTTATGAAACGGAAAAAGAGACACCGTTTTAAATCCATTCTTTTCCGTTATTATGATTTTGGCGTAGACTTCATCCCGGAATTGGATTGCCTTTTTTAAAAAACACACCTCAATCAGTACGGCTGAATTCATAAAACAATATTTTGGCAACCATTCTTAGAAATTTGCAACTCTTCCTATAATCCTTGTACGTTTTCGAGGCGTTTAATGTGCCAACTTTGTATTGTCAAAATTAAAATGATAAAAAAATGAACACATTAAAAAACAAAGTAGCCGTAATTACCGGCTCAGGAAGGGGCTTAGGCAAGGCCATAGCCGAACGTTATGCTGCACTAGGTGCAGACATTGTATTAAACTATTCAAGGGACAAAGTTTCTACTGATGAAGTGGAAAGCAACATCAAAGCCATGGGGGTAAAAGTGATTTCGGTTCAGGCAGATGTAAGCAAAGTTGCCGATATCAAAAGGCTGTTCGAAGAAGCCAAAAAGGCTTTCGGGAAGATAGACATCGTAGTAGCCAATGCTGGGATCGAGATGGTGGAAACTCCGGTTACTGAGTTCACCGAGGAACAGTTTGACCGCTTGTTTTCGATCAATACCAAAGGTGCTTATTTCACCATGCAACAGGCCGCATTGAATGTGGAAGACAACGGACGCATCATCTATGTAGCATCCAGTACAACCGCCTTTCCGGTACCGGGCATGGCCGTTTACGGAGGCAGCAAGACAACCCCACGTTACCTCGTGGACGTCCTATCCAAAGAAATAGGACACCGGGGTGTAACTGTCAATACCATCATTCCTTTTGCGGTTGACCATTCGGGTATCTTTGCCGAAGAGGGTAGTTATCCCGAACTAAGAAAATCATTGCTCGACAGCTGTCCGATGGGCCGTCTGGCCGAAGTGGAAGATGTAGCAAACGCTGCCGAATTCTTTGCAAGTAACCTGTCATCTTTCGTTAACGGGCAACACCTGTTGGTAAATGGTGGAGCCAATCAATAATCAGATAATAATGCATATTTTTAAAGTTATATTACCGATCCTGCTCCTGTGCTCTTCACAGGCATCTGGGCAGATCGGTAATCATCAACATAAAACGAACAATCAAATGGAATACGCAAAGATCAGCAACCCCCGGGTTAAAGCCGCCATAGAAGCATGGCAAAAAGGTGACGCTACTTTATGGCTTTCCTTTTTTACACCCGATGCCAAACTTTTGGATGATGGCCATCCCCGGGATTTTAAGAAATTCTCCACCGAGGCCATCGGTCATGAGCGGTTCACCAGCGTTGATAAGGTAGAAGATGATGGCACGTCGGTTTACGGGCATTTCCATAGCGATACCTGGGGAGATTTTAAGACATACTTTAAATTCAAAACGAATCCCGAAGGGAAATTCTATCAGTTGGAAATCGGTCAGGCGCATTATTGAACCCATCAGCTGGTATCTTTGATATTCATAAAAGGTCAGTTGACTTTCATAAAGCGGTAACGGTATCCGCATAGTAAATTTGTACAGCAATAATTAAGAAAAATGGCACAGACGTTAGATATACAAGTCATCGAACAGCTTCGCGATGTTCCTGACCTTACGCCCGTTACAAGGGAATACTACGAGGACTGGAACATCCGGGTTTTCAACAGGGAAAAATTTGCTTGCAAAAATTACCTATCACCCAATCGTCGTGATTTCTACAAAATACTGTTCATTACTAAAGGCACGGGGCTATTTACACTGGGTGTCCATACCTACTATATTGAAGAACCGACGATCCTGTTCATCCATCCCAATGAAATCATTTCATGGAAAAACCTGTCCAGTTATTCGGGCGGCTATTATTGCCTTTTTAAAAAACGGTACATCGAGCAGTTCCCTTCTTTAAAGTCAACTTTAGACCGATATCCCGTATTTACCGACCCCACCAAAAGTGTCATCCGCCTGGAGAACGGGGCAACGGATGGCGTTAATGATCTCTTTGCCAAAATGGAGCAGGAGGCACTGAAGGGGAATGACTATGTAGAAGATAGCTTGCAGGCGTATATCCAGCTGATCGTGCTGGAAGCCATGAAAGCCGCAAATTTCCCAAAACCGGATGCGATCATGGAAGAGCTAAAGCATGTATACCATTTTTTCCAATTGCTGGAGGCCGAAGCCGGGAACATCAACTACAATCAGCCTTTACGGATAAAGACTGCAAAGGAGTTTGCCTCAGAACTGAATATTCATCCCAATCATCTGAATGCCCTGTTGAAAAGGCACACAGGCCAGAACGTAAGTACGCATATCAGGGGCCGGATCCTGGATGAAAGCAAAACCCTGCTTTTGCAGACTGATTGGCCCCTGCAGCAGATCGGTTATGCCATCGGGTTTGCCGACCAGCCCAATTTCAACCAGTTCTTTAAGAAGAATACCGGCGTAACACCGAATGAATTCAGGAAAGAACACAGGCAGTCAAAACAGTAAGATAATTGATCATATCATAAACACGTTGAAACAAAAGAAAGCAGCCCGAAATGGCTGCTTTTTTTTTGAGTTATCTGGCTGTTAAAATAGCCTTCATGATACGTTCGCCGAGTTTTTGATGGCTTCGTATATTTCACTCCTGAGTAAGCCGCTTCTACCGCCATAGTGTTGCACGATGCGAACATCCGGACGCTGTGCCGTGAAATAATGGTTCAGGTGAGCGGTTGACCAACATATCCTCTTTGGAGAAATATTCGTCCAGCAACTGCTCGAACTGAACTGATAACTGATCACTTTATGGCTTTCGCGTGATGAACTGACGGTTATAATAGCGATTTCCGTATACCAGCAAAAGATCAATGTAGTCAACAATAGCACCCATCTTTGAAATTCATAAAAAGCACTTTGAACGGCATACCGTATCCCGGCGGCTGTCATGCGAACTTTGTACCATAAGATTTACTCATTAAATAATTAATCATTATGGAAACAAATAGAGTATGGTTCATCACGGGAGCTTCAAGAGGCTTCGGATTTGAAATTACAAAAGCAGCCTTAGCCAATGGCGATAAAGTAATTGCCACCGTTCGTAAAGAAAAAGAGCAGCTGGCGGCACAGTTTAACAACGATGACCTCTTCGTTATCGAAATGGATGTGACCGACGAGGGGCAGGTTAAGAAAGCTATCGATGAAGCCTTGGCACATTTCGGAAAAATTGATGTGCTGGTAAACAATGCGGGCTTTGGCCTATTAAGTGCCGTTGAAGAAGGCAGTGACAGCGAAATCCGCCATATGTATGAAACCAACGTATTCGGTCTGCTGAAAGTACTGAGAGCCGTATTGCCACATTTCCGCAAGCAACGTTCCGGCCATGTCATTAATATATCCTCTGTTGGAGGACTGACCGGTTCTGCCGGATGGGGACTCTACAATTCCACTAAGTTTGCCGTGGAAGGCCTTACCGAAGCACTGGCAAAAGAGTTATCCCCATTGGGTATTTACGTAACAGCCGTTGAACCCGGCTATTTCCGCACCAATTTCCTGGACGGTTCCTCCCTTACAACCGCTAAGCACGTAATAGCCGATTATGCCGGAACTTCCGGCAATATGCGCAGCTTTGCGGCTGAAGTAAGCTACAAACAACCCGGCGATCCAAAGAAACTGGCAAAAGCGATCATAAAAGTGGCCGAGGCCGAACAGCCACCGGTTCACCTTCCACTGGGAAATGATACGCTGAAAGCCTACCGGACAAAAACGGCTGCTTTCGAGCTGGATATCCAGGACTGGTTGGATACGGTGAAAAGCACCGATCACGACGATGTTCAGCAGCCCGCATAAATAATCATTAACCCATCAACAAAAAGCTCATGACCCGTCAAAGATCCATCATACTCATGTTCGCCGCCAGCTTTTGCTGGGCGGCGGGCTTTATCACCATGGCCGGCGTACTAAAGTCCGTAAACGCGGTTACGCTTTTGTTTTTTCGGTATTTCATAACCGCCATCGTGCTGGTTCCGATCATCCTGAAAACAGAGCGTTTTGACTTTCCGAAAAAAAGTAACGTGCTGGCCATAACCGGTATGGCCATATTCAATGTACTGGTCATGAACCTGATGATGTTCGAAGGGTACAAAACCACAACTGGCACCAATATTTCGATCATATCGGCCATGAACCCCCTGACCATCGCATTCTGGTCTTTCGTCATTCTGAAAGTCCGCTTTGGATGGCTGCAGGTCATTGGTGCATTCCTGGCCTTTTTCGGTGTATTGGTGATGGTTTTTAGGGGCGACTTACAGGCGCTGGCAGCCCTGCAGTTCCATGAGGGCGATCTCTGGATGATTGCAGCCGTATTCAGTTTTGGGCTATCAGCCATCTGTTCAAGGTTTGCTACGCGGTCTATCAGTCCGCTGAATGCCCTGTTTTATTCCAGTATCATTGGGTTGATCCTGTTACTCCCCATCGGTATGACCTCGTTTAGCTGGCCGGAGTGGGATGCACGGTTAATCGGACAAGTGCTGCTGGTAGGTGTGGTTTCCACCGCATTGGCACAATGGTTTTTCAACCTCGGGATCAAAAACCTCGGAGCTGCCGAATCCGGCTTTATCATCAACTTCAATCCGGTTTTCGGCGTATTGATCTCTTTGGTCTTTCTCGGGGAAATACCGGTCTGGGGCCAGCTTATCGGATGGCTCATCATCATGGGCGGAACAGCGCTCTTTTATAATAAAAATCTATTCAGAAAAATAACATCTAAAAATAACCTTTAAATAGTTTAATCATGGAAACAACTCATCAGAATATCCCCTTGACCTACAAATTAGGTGGGGAAGTGGAAATCAACAGACTTGGATACGGTGGTATGCAGCTGACCGGACCGGGCGTATGGGGCGATGCCCCCAACAGGGATCTGGCTGTGCGCCTGCTACATTCGGCAGTGGAAAGTGGTACCAGCTTTTTTGACACAGCAGACGCTTATGGGCCTTATACCAATGAAGTACTTTACCATGACGCCCTGCATAACTACTATGACCAGATTGTCATTGCTACCAAAGGAGGTTTGCAGCGCAGCGGCCCCGGCCAATGGCATGTGAACGGCACACCGGAATATATTGCCTCGACTATTGAAGAAAGCCTGAAACGGCTTCAAGTGAAGCAGATCACCCTTTGGCAGCTGCACCGTGTAGATCCACGCGTTCCCATTGAAGAAACGCTTGCACCGGTAGCCGAGGCTTTAAAAAGCGGTAAAGTTAAATATGTAGGATTGTCCGAAGTGGACGTGAAGACCATCGAGCGGGCCAGAAAAATTGTTCCGGTGGTTTCTGTACAAAACCTCTACAACCTTTCTGAGCGTTCATGGGAGTCTGTGCTGGATTATACCATTGAGCAAAACCTTGCCTTTATACCCTGGTATCCGCTGGCATCCGGTCCCGAAAAGATGCAGCAAACCATTAATTCCATTGCGGAAAAACATGAGGCTACCACGGCTCAGATTGCTTTGGCATGGCTGCTTAAACGTGCTTCCAACATCCTGCTGATCCCCGGAACCCGGTCGCTCGCACATTTGCAGGAAAACATGGCAGCCGTTCAGATCAGGCTTACAGACGAAGAGTTTGAATTGCTTTCAACATCGTTTTAATATTTTTAAATTGAACGAAAATGGAACACAATAATAAGCTGAAGACCAGTTTTGAAGGAAATGGTAAACAAAAAGGTGATCCTGTAAAAGGGGTTGCCACGATCATTCAGGCGCGGAATCCGAGCATCCACCATTAAGGCCCTATTGCTGGGTAGGTCCGCCTACGAACTGGCGAGCGGTAAACTCGATCTGCAGAAAGCAGACTATAAAGCCTGGAAAGAAGGGACTATTGGAGCTGACTTCCCCAATGGCGAATGATTTATTGTCATAGGAGTTTTCCAATAGATCGAAAGAGGATGTATGTGCTAAGAACATCATCCTCTTTCTTAACCTGACAGCGGACCATTTATTTAATTCTAGTGGAAAAAATGTAAATAAGCTATTATGAATATAGGGAAACGATACCATCTAAAAGAATTTGTCTATTGGAGCAGACGGGATATTTATATGTGTTTTTTTGTCGGACTTATTCCCACATTACTTTATCACTTTGGTTTTACATTTATTGCCATATCCTGGATGCCTATAACGATGCTAGGAACGGCTGTTGCCTTTATTGTTGGGTTTAAAAACAACGCAAGTTATGACAGACTTTGGGAAGCACGGCAAATTTATGGCGCCATTGTCAATGAAAGTCGAAGTTTTGCCGTTAAAGCCCGTGATTTTAACGGAGGAAAGAAAAGTACTTTCACTGAACTTCTTTTTAACCGTCATTTTGCCTGGCTTACTTTTCTTCGTTATCAGCTTCGTGAATCCCGTAAATGGGAAACATTGGACGAACCGCGTTATCAGGAATACCTGAAGAATGCCTATGTCATTCCGGAAAGGCAAGAGGATTTAGCATCTTCAGTTATGGGTTTTCTTTCAGAGCGGGAACTAAGCTATCTTCTACCAAAAGCAAACAGAGCCTCACAATTGCTGGCAATGCAATCCGAAACAATAAATACGCTGCACAGAGAAGGAGCGTTATCTGACTTTCAACAGATCCAATTACAAAAAAGCATCGATAATCTTTATGAGCAGCAAGGCAAGGCAGAGCGGATTAAAAACTTCCCCTACCCAAGAAACTTCTCATCTATCACTACCTACTTACTGTACTTATTCGTATACGCTATGCCATTCGGTCTATTAAAAGAATTTGACGATTTGGGTACGGGTACTTTTATGGAAGGTTGGACGATTTATTTCATCATCCCTTTTACAACCATTGTAGGTTGGACCTATATTACCTTAAATGCCGTAGGAGACAGCTCAATCAATCCCTTTGAAGGAAGCGCCAATGATGTGCCTATCACGCATATCAGCCAAATGATAGAAATGGATATGAAACAAATGTTGGATATGGAGGGCACACTATTGCCTAAACCTGTGGAAGCTTTGAACAATATTCTGATGTAAAATGGTATAAAAGATTTTCAACTAATATGATATTTAAGGCTACTTCTGAGTTCAATACGATTTTACTGCACAGACGGAGCATTTATCCCTATCCGAACAGATTCGCCTAATAATATTTCCTTTCGATTAAAAAGCATTGAATGCCTATAAACCGGCCTCATCCAAATAAACCATAGAAATATAATTGTAAGTTCCGAAGACAATAGGTAAAATTGCACGGTATATGGAGCACCTGGTTTTAACGAAAAATAAAGTCTATCATGACCATTAGGAAAGCGACACTGGCAGACTCGGATTCCATCACAACCCATTTGTTGTTGGCGATGGAAGAAATCATTTATAAATTCATCGGAAAAAGAGACCATGAACAGGCAAACGCATTTCTACTGCATTTTGTAAAAAGAGCGGACAATCAATATTCCTACCTCAACTGCTGGGTGGCCGAAGATGGCCATGAAATTGTCGCCGCAGTCAACGTGTATGATGGCGCGGACTTGAAAGAATTGCGGGGGCCAGTTATCAGCTATGCAAAAAACCAATTCAATAGGGATCTGGATCCTGAAGACGAAACACAGGCCGGGGAACATTATATCGATTCATTGGGTGTCAGTCCGAGTCAACAGGGAAAAGGTATCGGATCAAAAATATTAAAGTTCCTGATAGATGAATATGTAACCCGGAACAAGCAGACCTTAGGACTGCTGGTAGATGAAGAAAATCCGAATGCAAAAAAACTGTATTTAAAATTAGGCTTCAGACCCGTCGGCAAGAAAGTCCTCCTAGGAAAAAACATGGAGCATCTTCAGATAAACGGGTAATCAGGATGGATCCTTTCCAACAATTTAAGGAGTTGGAGAGGAACGGTTTTGTCAAACGGACGTTAAAATACGCATCGGTCACAAATGTAGATTTCGGTAAAATTGGTTCTTCCTTTTTTGGTGGTATAGATGTTCGAAGTTATCTCATCTCAAACCTGCGAAATTCACTGGGCGTATATTGCTGGTGTTTTTAAAGAAAGCGCCAAAATGGGTCGCCCCCCAAAACCTAACGAATATGCATGAGCTCGTTACACTCGGCTTGTTTTTTTAATGGCAATGAAGCTTACATAAATTATTTTTTACTTGTTGTCTGCTTTCAGCGGTGTTCAAGAGGTCGCTTCACTCCGTTCATATCCTTTTGTTTATGGTAATTTATGCAGGTTTCATAAGATCTGTCCAAAATAAATCTTTAGATCAAAAATTGTTTATCCACTATCTAAAGAAACGCTATTATCGTTGAGAATAAAAAAATAATAAAACCCGTTCAGCTTGAAACATACAGTCAGTGATTATGTTAACATTTTCTACACGGATGCACCTTACTGATGTTTGAATATTATTAATAATCGTTTGATTATTGCTAACGGACTGTTTTTATACATCTTATCTTGCAGTGCCGTACCAATGTAATACGAATCAGGAGTAAGCGAAAGCAGCTACTGTTCATAGTCTGCATTGTACCTGAACGAGCAATGATTATAGTCATGCCATAATTGTTCATACATCTATTAAAATGAAAAATAAAATGAGTCTACAAAAGCCCATAGAAACTGGATTCAATGATAAAACCACTGCCGATGAAGTATTAGGCGGTATTGATCTTAAAGGAAAAACAGCAGTGATTACCGGTGGCCATTCCGGCATAGGTCTCGAAAGCACCAGCGCTTTAGCCAGCGCAGGGGCTCGTATAATTGTAGGTGCGAGAAATACTGTGGAAGCCCAGAAAGCACTCTCTGGTATCAGCGGGGTAACGGTCTTAGAGCTCGACCTTTCCGACCTGAATAGCGTAAAACGGTTTGCCGCTCATATCGTTTCTTCTGGTCAGCACACCGATATGCTGATCAATAGTGCCGGTATCATGGCCAACCCTGAAAAAAAAATTGGTCCAAAAAAATGGGAAGCTCAGTTTGCCACAAATCATCTCGGACACTTCCTATTGGTCAATGAAATGTGGCCTTCCCTTATTGGAGGCTCGCGGGTAATCAGTGTGTCCTCTTCTGGGCATCATATATCAGGCATCCGCTGGGATGATATCCACTTCGAAAGGGGCTACGACAAGTGGCAAGCATACGGACAGTCTAAAACCGCGAATGCACTTTTTGCGGTACATCTGGACCAACTGGGCGAACCACACGGTGTGCGTGCCTTTTCACTTCACCCCGGAAAAATCCTGACACCATTAGTAAGGCATATGAGCAATGAGGAAAAGATCGCGGAAGGTTGGATAGATGAGAACGGCGTACTTATCGATCCAACTTTTAAAACTCCTGAACAAGGCGCAGCAACACAGATATGGGCAGCCACCTCACCACTCCTTGATGGTTTGGGTGGTGTTTATTGTGAAGATTGTGACATTGCTAAAATTGATGAAAAGAAAGAGGCAACATTCGCCGGGGTAAAAAAGTATGCGATCGATCCTGTGGCGGCGAAACGTTTATGGGAGATATCTGCCGACCTGACCGGAGCAAAGCAGCTAGCCTAAACAAATCAAATACAGCATTAAAATGTGTGATGCCATATATTTGAAAAAGAGCTGATATGAAGATTTTGCTAATCCAATAAACCTCGCTTCATATGCGGATGATCAACGACAGGCACGGAAAATACCGGTATAGGAAATGCATTCAGAGCGAATTAGGTGAACACTATTAGCGAAGTCCTTATGTTATTGACTATCGGCGTCAAGTGGTCTTTTTTTTTGTCATTTGCTTTCTTACACGGCTTAGTGTTTCCCGTGTCAGGCCAAGAAATGAAGCTATCATGTACAAAGGTATCCGATTATAAATCGTTGGGTACCTCTTAACAAAGTTTTCATATCTTACCTCCGCCGGTTCACTGATATTGCTGTAAATCCTATTCTGATGTGCTTCAAAATTCCTAGCGGTTAATTTATCAACCATGTGTTTGAAATTGGCTATTGTTTCCATCAAACCTTCCCAATTCTCCTTAGAGAACCAAATTAACTCGCTATTTTCAAGGGCTTCTATATAACAATTAGACGGCTGTCCAGTCATAAAACTGGTATAATCTGATACCCACCAACTTTCAATAGCAAATCTCATGATATGTTCCTCACCATCCTTTCCAATACGAAACTGTCGGAAACTCCCAGCTACAACAAAGCCATTGAAATCACTGAAGTCACCTTCTTCCAATAAATATTGATTCTTGCGGATTTTTTTCGGGACACATACTTTCTCCACCAACTCGAGTTCATTTGGTGTCAGCCCACCTTTTTCCACAAGATATACTGCGAGAGATTCAAACATTTTAAACAGCTTTTGGCAAAACTATTTAAAAGACTCTGCAAATTTGATAACATCGGATGAAAATGTTGTTTATGTGACGCTTTATGAGACCAATAAAAACATTGGAGGCAAAGTCTGCCGTCAAAAGCAGAAATTAAGACGCATAAATACTAAGACTTGATATTCACTATAAATTATGTCCCAAGAAACAATTGTATTTATTAAGTACCTAAAAATAGGTCAAATGAAAAGCGCTTGCATCACATTGCTTAACAGGTGCAATTACGGTGGATAACCATTCCTGCTCAGTCACAAATTCATCTCGTCTCAAACCTGCGAAATTCACTGGGTGTATATTGCAGGTGTTTTTTAAAGAAAGCACCAAAATGGGTCGGTCCCCCAAAACCTAACGAATATGCAATTTCAGATATGGACCAGTTGCTATGCCTGAGTAGGACTTTAGCTTCCTTTAAGATGCGTTCAAAAACAACCTCGGTAGTGGTTTTTTTTAAGACCTCTTTCACAGACTTGTTCAAATGGTTGACATGTATTGCCAGCTGTGAGGCGTACGCTGAGGGCGAGCGTAAAGGTGGCTTTGCATTTGCCCCATTTAAGGGAAATTGCTTTTCGAGCAGTTCCAGGAAAAGTTGAGTTGTTCTTAGCGCTGCAGTTGCATGCACGGGCCTGATCGATGGAGAGGGGCGCATCTTCAGTGCAGCGTGTATGATTTGGAACACAAGGCTGCGTAGAATATCCTTTTTAAATTCGAAGCTGTCGTTCTTTTCGGCAATCATTTTAGTAAAAATGTGATCGAAAAATAAGAATTGCTCAGCAGAGAGTTCAAATATAGGATCATTGCCTGGTTGAAATACCGGATATTCTTTGATATGACCATAGTCAAGAAAAAAAATCTCGTCGAAGATACAGCTATAGCCAGATTGGTGCTTTTCAACCCATTCCCAGTTATACGGGATCAGAGAGTTTCCAAAAAACAAAGCCCTGTTTTTAACATGTATGCTTTTATCGGCATAATGTATAAAACTATCTCCTTCAATAATGCATATTTTCAGATACTCCTTCCGACCGAATGAAATAGGTATCTCATTCGTCGGCGTATATTGTTCCATCTTGAAAACATCAAAATGTCCAAAACAAGAAGTATCAATTGGCATTGTAAATGAATGTTTTGCATAAAATTCTTCTATACTCTGATGCATATCTTCCTATTCGAATGTTCTTATAATACCGTTAAGTTAACTAAAATTACTATTTTTCATTAGATCTGTCCAAAATAAATTTAGATCAAAAAAGCGCTTCTTTACACGGTAAATAAGCACTTTTTTCCGTTGTGAATAAAAAGCTCCCTGCGCGGATTTTAAACCGGTTGGTTGGACATATACCAACTTGATTGATTTTTTAGAGTTATTGATTGTTCAATCATAACTCAAGAAGATCTTGCAGCACTATATTTGCCCTTATTGAATTGATTGTTTATAGTAATAAATAGGAATCACTTAAATATACTAATGTTATGAACACAGAAGAGCAAATCAGCGTATTGGCGCAACGGGCATTTCAAAATCACCTGGATTATTTGTCTGCTGGTCGTATTCAGGAATGGGTAGACCTTTTTACTGAAGATGGAGTACTTGAGTTTCCTTACGGGCCGGAGGGTTTTCCAAAAAATGTCTCAGGGAAAAACGAATTGTATAACTATATGCAGAATTTCCCCAAGCACTTCAAAGTTGTTTTCGAGAATCTTCATTATCATTTAACAAAAGAACCCACACTTGTCATCGCAGAGTTCACCAGTAATGGGCATGCCCTGGAAACAGGTAACCCTTACTTTCAGCAATACATCTCTGTGGTAACAACAACGCCTGAAGGAAAAATTATCCGCTGTGTCGATTTTTGGAATCCGTTGGTAGCCATGGAGGCTATCAATGCGCCACTAACCGGCTTTATAAAGCAATAAATCTTCATAGCAGACTGGTGGTACAAACTGCCAGATTGTTACACACCTCCGTTTAGACGAATTAAAAAACATTAAAAATCAAGCATATGGAAAAGCGTATAATCAATCCCTGGATTTGGCAGGAAGAACTCAGCTACGTACAGGCCGTAGAAGTAAAAGAGACAGAAGGAACATTGTACTGTGCCGGGCAGGCGGCGGTACACGCCGATGGCACAGCCAGCAATGCCGATATGCGCACCCAGCTCGGATTGGCGATACAGAACCTCGAAACAGTAATCAGTGAAGCAGGTTACGAATGCCGTAATATCGTTAGGCTGACGATTTATTCGACTTCCTCTGATGAGTTTATCAAAAACTGTTTTGACGTATTCCAAGATTTCGTGGCAAAACACGGAATGAAACAGGTGGTCACCCTGCTACAAGTGGTTGCCCTGAACGAAACACTGAATGTAGAGCTGGAAGCTACCGTAGTAAAATAAAGAGTTAAGAAGCTATATCGGTCGTACTTTTGAATAGAAATGTTTTTTACTTTGAAGCGGCGCATAAATGTGAAACCCAGTGGTCTCACATTTTTTTTGCAACGTATACGGTATCCTGAGTGATAACGACCCTTCTATTGTTCAACCTCGACTTCTTGTACATTGGTAGAAGGCTCATAAAAATTAGACAGATTACGTAGATTGCCTGCGAACCTGTTGGATGAAGAACAATACGAATAAAAGTGACACAAATAAGATTCTTTTTTGTTAAACAATCTTCCCAGAGGTATGCTAAAAAGAAAACAAAGTTTCTAAAGTTCCCCAAATTTTCGCTTGAGCCAAACATTGCATATCAAAAGCATTTTATATAAGTTTGCCGGAGTTAAACATATCTAACACATTCAAATTACTTATGCGAAAACTTATAATTTCTCTTCTTACACTCCCTTTGTTCTATTTAGCGAGTGCACAAGATCAACCAACACCAGTAAGCAGCACCAAATCGGCCGCCCAATCTTCCCTACCCAAACCTCAACAGGGTCTAAGTAGCGGCACCATTGCGAGTCAGTTTGACTATATATTCAATACATCCAACAATTATCAAGACTATAAAGTCGTAAGAAAGACGTCTCTTGAAAAACTAAAAAACAATATTATTGATTCGCTGAGAGGTATGCAGAGCAAACTAAGCACCATTCATACCAGCTTAGACAGTCATGATCAAGAAGTCTCTTCATTACAAGATAGCTTAGCAAAAATAAACGAAGAATTAAAAATAACAAAAGAGCAGAAAGAGAGCTTTAGCCTACTGGGAATTCTGCTATCTAAAGGAGCTTACAACACCTTAGTATGGTGCGTCATCGGCCTATTACTTATTCTATTAATTTTTTATGTATACAGATATAGACAAGGCCATACTTTAACTAGCGATGCAAAGAAAACATTAGATGATTTGCGGGATGAATTTGACCAACATCGCAAAAAGGCGATGGAGCGTGAACAGAAATTAAACAGGCGTCTTCAAGACGAACTTAATAAAAGACTATAGCCCTCTAAAAGACACGGGATCGATAAATAGTTGTTTGTCGATCCCGTGTCAAAAACATTCCCGGTTTTAATATACGATATAAGCTGCTTAAAGCTTTAAAGAACCTTGATCAACCTGGGCACTTTGTGGCACTTTAATATTCATATCAAAGGTTTTATTTAACTGTTCAATAAAATAAGCAGACAAAAGTGGCGATTCTTTTTCGACATTCTGATGCACGAAGAAATACAGAGACTGCAATCCGGCGGCGCGCCATTCTTTAATACGTGCCAGCCAATCATCTAACCGCGCATAGTCACTTGCATGATTTGCGCCCACATATCGGATAAATGCCTGTGGTGTGGTTAAACGCATATGTACCATGTCTCTCCTACCGGCTGTGTCTACCAAAACATTCGCTATATTCTCTTTTTCCAAGAGTAAATGATATGCATCTTGTACTGTTTTATCGGAAAACCATTCTTGGTTTCTTACTTCCACTGCAAGCGGAGTTCCCGATGGAAAGTCATGGAGATAATCTCTCAGTCTATCAAAATGATTCGGCTTAAAATTATCGTGCAGCTGAAGGAAGGCCATTCCCAGGTTTTCTTCAAAAAAACTAATGGCATCACAAAAAGCAAGTGTCGGTTCTTTTACATTTATTAGGCGCCTGAAATGGCTAATTTGATTAGGTAGTTTGGGGAAAAATTTGAATTCTTTTGAAACCTTATTTTTCCATGTGATGACCTGCTCTCTATCGGGAGAGTTATAAAAAGTTGCATTTAATTCAATAGCATTAAATTGCGTAGCATAATACGTCAATTCATCCTTTGTGCCGCGTGGGTAAAACCCTTTAAGATCTTGTTTATTCCATTTAGCACATCCAATATAAACTTCAAAAGCTTCATCATTTTTAGCGTTTTGTAACAAACGAAGCGTATCTGGATGTGTGGGAGGTAACTTAAAATCAACGGTGCTGGGATCTTCTACTTGTCCAAATTTCATATGTACATATTTATTTTAGGTTCCCGCCTATCCTACATAAGGCAGGAAAAGTTATTTATGTCGGTATGTAATAGTGTTAGCTAGGCTATTAACCTCTGTAAAGTTAAACTTATTTTCTTTTACCCTCTTAGCAATAAGTTGGATTTCGAGGTCAGTGATCTTTACGTCATTAGTCGTGTCTAACTTTAGAATCTTTTTAAGACAGTACCTCTTCTAATATTTCACGTGATTTAATCTCGCCCATACTATCTACGTGTAGTTGATAGAAGTCAACAATTTTTTGCAACAGAACCCTTCTATCGGCATTCGGAATCTTAACGAAATGTAGTTCCGCCAATTTACTATCCAGTAACGAAGCCCATTGGCTGGTATGAGGTTCTTGTAATACCAGAGAATGATTAGGCGCATATTGGGTAAAAACCCCTTCCTTTAAGTCGAAATAGGACTGCTTAGCACTCTTAGAAGCAGGGTAAAAACCCAAGAATTTGGATAATTTAAGTAAAAAGTAAAGATGAAAATTCACCGGTGTATCATCTGTTGTATCTAGCCAATGAATAGCGTTAAAAAGAAATTCAAACAAAGCATTATCTGCTCCCTGTTGTTTCATACATTTATAAATCACTTCATTCAAGAACAACACCACCGAACTTTTCATGATATCATAAGGAATACGCTGAAAAGCGGGCACTTGCCTAGCTTCTGAGATACGCTGCAGGCCTCCTGTGTTTTTTTGGTATACAACGAGGTCCAATAGATGAAGTGGTTGAAGTATATTCAGTCTTATTTTGGCTTTACTCTTCTTTACGCCATTTACAAGATAGGACTGTATACCAAATTTTTCCGTAAAAATCTGTACAACAACACTACTTTCGGCATAAGGAGTAGTTTTAAGAACAATTCCTTTTGTTTTATGCAGCACTATTTAAAAATTTATTAAAGCACAAGTTTAGGCAAAAAAATAATCAGTCCACATATGATTGCGAAAATTGCCATCATCAATACACCAGCTGCTGCGGCATCCTTCACCTTTTTTGCCAGCTCATGATACGAGGGAGAAACCAAATCTGTTAATGCCTCCAAAGCCGTATTAAAGAGCTCGGCCGCCAAAACCAGCACGATTGACACACTCAGCCAAAGCCATTCGTACCGATTGATATGCATTACAAAACCGAGTACTACAACTATTATAGCACAGGTAACATGTATCTTAAAATTCCTTTCCGTTTTAAGTGTAGTTAAGACTCCTTGAAATGCCGCTTTCAGCGCCCGCAAAAATTCCATGGCTTACTTTTGATCTGATGATTGCTTTTCCCTTGATTCCAAAATGCTTCTCCGTTCAATTTTCCGAATCAAACTATAAACAATTGTCACGAAACCAACCCCAAACACGATCACACCTACTATCAATGTAAAGCCATACCAATTGCTCTCCAGATCTTTTAAATATAAACCAAATGCACAGATAATGATACCCAATAACGTGCCGCTTATACCTCTTTTTAAGTATTTATTCATATGTATATGATTTGATTTTTAACGGTCATATGATATGTATGTAATCTGTTTGATTCATCTGCTATACAGACGAATTCGTTTATCCACTGCTATAGCACTTACACTGTTACGCTGTTATATGTATTTGACTCAATAGAATGATGGATATTCCATTGCAGGTCCAAATAAATTCCAGTTAAAGATAGCAAATAATCGTGTTATAGCTATTCTCACCAGTGTATTTATACAACGTATAACGATCATGACATATCTTAAACAGCTAAACTTTCACTTCTCGCCTTAATATCTTAACTTTGCATCCTTAAATTTTTCGAATAATACTCTGATGTATAAGGAATATAAACATCTCGACTTACCCCATATAGGCAGTAGCATCTTAGCTAGCTGGCAGGCAAAAAATATTTTTGAAAAAAGTATCACGAGCAGGCCAACTGCAAAACCCTATACTTTTTACGAAGGTCCTCCTTCTGCTAATGGTATGCCTGGGATACATCATGTGATGGCTAGAGCCATCAAAGACATATTTTGCAGATATAAAACGTTGAAGGGGTATCAGGTGAAGCGAAAAGGAGGATGGGATACCCACGGACTTCCCATTGAATTAGCAGTTGAAAAAACATTAGGAATCACCAAAGAAGATATCGGTAAGAAAATTTCTGTCGAAGAGTATAATAACGCCTGTAAAAGTGAAGTAATGCGTTATACAGATGTGTGGAATGATTTAACAGAAAAGATGGGTTATTGGGTTGATCTTAAAAACCCCTATATCACCTATCAGAATGAGTATATAGAAACGATATGGTGGATACTGAAAGAACTTTATAAAAAAGACTTATTATATAAAGGATACACTATACAACCTTATTCTCCTGCTGCAGGTACAGGATTGAGTTCGCATGAGCTGAATCAACCGGGAACGTACAAACCCCTAAAAGATACGACCATTGTAGCAGAATTCAGAATCATACGAGATCAAATCCACCCATTGATGCCTCTCTTGTTTGAAGAACAAGGCGAAGACACCTCATTTATCGCTTGGACAACCACCCCTTGGACATTACCCGCCAATTGCGCGTTGGTAGTAGGTAAAAATATTTCTTATGTAAAAATAAGAACGTTTAACCAGTACACCTTCGAGCCCATTAGCATTGTATTGGCAAAAGATTTAGTCGGTAAATATTTCAAATCCGAAGCAAAGGACCTTCCTTTTCAAGACTATAAAGAAGGAGATAAATTAATCCCATGGGAAATTGCCGCCGAATTTAAGGGGGAGGATCTATTAAAGATAAGATATGAACAGCTACTTCCCTACGTAGTAAATGAGGATCTGCAAACAAATGCTTTCCGTGTTATTGCTGGAGACTTTGTTACTACGGAAGATGGTACAGGCATTGTGCATGCGGCGGCCACCTTTGGCGCAGATGACTTCAGGGTTTGTAGAGAAAATGGTGTTCCGGGTGTTTTTGTAAAAGATGAAAACGGAAAGGATGTTCCTATCGTTGATAAGCAAGGGCGCTTTGTAAAGGAAATCAGTGATTTTGCCGGTCGTTTCGTCAAAGAAGAATACTATAGTGATGAAGAAAGACAAGCTCCTGAATTCAGACCAACAGATGTGCTAATAGCCATTAAACTAAAAGAGGATAATAAAGCTTTTGATGTTAAGAAGTATGAACACAGTTACCCACACTGCTGGAGAACAGATAAGCCCATACTTTACTATCCTTTGGATAGTTGGTTTATCAAAACAACAGCGGTGAAGGCCCGCTTAGTAGAACTTAATAAAACCATCAACTGGAAACCGGAAACCACCGGAACAGGAAGATTTGGCAACTGGCTCGAAAATTTAGTTGATTGGAACCTGTCTAGATCAAGGTATTGGGGAACACCTCTTCCCATATGGCGGTCGGAAGATGAAAATGAAGAACGTTGTATTGGTTCTATTCCAGAATTAAGAGAACAGATTACGTTTAGTTTGGCATCTGGCATCTTAAATGATCATGAAAGTACCAAACTTCGCGAGTATCTTGTTAAACTGGACACCGATAAATTTGATCTGCATAGACCTTACGTCGATGACATTATCCTTGTTTCAGAAAACAACCAAAAATTATTTAGAGAACCAGATTTAATAGACGTCTGGTTTGATTCAGGTTCAATGCCTTATGCACAATGGGGACTAGATCACGAAAAACTAGCTGCAGGAGAAAAACTACCTTTTAATGAAGGATTTAAAGGTGCTTATCCCGCCGATTTTATTGCAGAAGGGGTGGACCAAACCAGGGGTTGGTTCTTTACGTTACATGCGATAGCAACCATGTTGTGTGATTCAGTAGCTTTTAAAAATGTGGTATCCAATGGCTTAGTACTAGACAAAAACGGCAACAAAATGTCTAAACGTCTTGGCAATGCCGTTGATCCATTTGCAACGATCGAAAAATATAGTGCTGATGCCACTCGTTGGTATATGATCAGCAATGCATCCCCTTGGGACAATTTGAAGTTTAATGAGGAGGGTCTGGATGAAGTACGAAGAAAATTCTTTGGCACATTGTATAACACATATGCCTTCTTCGCCTTATATGCCAATATCGATAATTTCTCTTATCAAGAAGCAGATATTGACTATAAAAATCGTCCTGAAATCGATCGGTGGATCATATCCCTTTTAAATAGCTTAACCCAAGAAGTGGATGGTTTTTATAACGACTTTGAACCAACGAAGGCCGCAAGGGCAATCCAGAACTTTGTGGATGAACATTTAAGCAACTGGTATGTAAGATTATGTAGGCGTAGATTCTGGAAAGGCGAATATAGTGAAGATAAGATATCAGCCTATCAAACACTTTACACCTGCTTGGACACGCTTGCAAAACTGATGTCTCCAATTGCTCCCTTTTTTAGTGATCAATTATTTTTAGATTTAAACGCCGCTACTGGAAAAGATTCGGCCGAATCCGTTCATCTCGCTAATTATCCCACATATAATGAAGCATTTGTAGACAAAGCACTGGAAGAAAGGATGACACTTGCTCAAGACATTTCTTCCCTCACCTTATCGCTAAGAAAAAAGGTGGGCATAAATGTACGTCAACCTTTAAATAAAATATTACTCCCTGTGTTGGATGATACATTTAGAGACAATGTCGAAAAAGTAAAAGATCTCGTATTATCTGAAACGAACATTAAAGAAATAGAATTCATTAAAGACACCTCTGGCATCATCCGTAAGAAGATTAGACCCAATTTTAAAGCGCTCGGTCCTAAAGTCGGCAAAGATATGAAGTTAGTGGCGGCAGCTATTCAATCATTCACAGAAAATGAAATCAATCAGCTGGAAACTACCGGTACTTATACCTTTACAGAAATGCCTTATGTGTTGACTATAGAGGATGTTGAAATCATTGCAGAAGATGTTGCCGGTTGGCAAGTAGCTAATCTGGACAAATTGACGGTAGCTTTGGATGTACATATTTCCCCAGTGTTAAAAAATGAGGGTATCGCAAGAGAACTGGTTAACCGGATTCAGACATTAAGAAAGGAGCTCAAATTTGAAGTTACTGATAAAATTAATGTCACGGTTAGTAACAGTTCAATTATTGCTGATGCGATTAAAGATAATTTATCCTATATTAGCACAGAGATCTTAGCCAACTCGTTTAAAGTTGAAAACGATTTAACTATCGGAGAGCGTGTTGAAATAGAAGAAACTGAGTTAAATGTATTAATTGAAAAAGTGTAAGGTTATTGAATCTATAAGGCGTTTAAGAATGAGTCTTTAAAAGCCGCAATTAATTAGATTCCTGTTAAAAAAACTGAAAAATGGAAAACACAGAAAAGACACGTTACAGCGATGCGGAACTACAAGAGTTTAAAGAAATTATACTAGAAAAACTTCGAGTAGCAAAGGAAGAATTAGCTTCTTTAGCAAAATCATTAAGTAGCCCAAACAGCAACGGTACAGACGATACCGCCGGAACATTTAAAACCTTGGAAGATGGATCTGCAACCTTGGAAAAAGAACAGATCAATCAGTTAGCTGCCCGTCAGAAAAAATTCATCGACAACTTAGAGGCAGCACTTGTTAGAATTGAAAACAAGACCTATGGTGTGTGTAGAGAGACTGGTAAACTGATTCAAAAAGAACGTCTTAGGGCAGTACCGCATACTACGCTTAGTATGGAAGCCAAATTAAAACAATATTAAAAACTCTTATAACCAGCCATCTTTCCATTAGCGCTCAGGCTCTAATGAAAAGATGGCTGGTTAATGCTGAGCATATACGTAATGAAAGGATATACCAAACCTCTTCTCATCATTTTATCGGTTTTACTTTTAGATCAAATCATCAAATTCTGGGTTAAGCTCCATATGACGCTGGGTCAGGAGTTCAAAATCATAGGAAATAAAGCGCTCATTCATTTCACAGAAAACAATGGGATGGCTTTTGGTATGGAATTTGGCGGCGAAGCAGGCAAACTTGCTTTGTCTGTATTTAGAATATTAGCGGTATTTGGCATCGGTTATGGACTCGTGTATATGATCAAGAGAAAATATAACCGTGGACTTATCTTATGTGTATCGCTTATTTTTGCAGGAGCCTTAGGCAACATCATTGATTCTACCTTCTACGGCATTGTATTTAGCGAAAGTACATGGTACGATAAGGCGCAATTTCTACCTGAAGCAGGAGGTTATAGCAGCTTGTTCCATGGAAAGGTCGTAGATATGTTTTATTTTCCTTTATTACAGGGAACATTCCCCTCTTGGTTTCCTTTGTGGTCAAATGAAGAGTTTATTTTTTTTCGGCCAGTTTTTAATCTGGCTGATTCCGCCATATCCCTCGGTGTAATCATTATTTTAATTTTCCAAAAGCGCTATTTTAAAGAAGAAGTTGAAGAACCTGCCAGCTATCACAGTGAAATCATAGAAGAATAATATTTCGAAACACACCACCACTGTAGCATTTTCTTTCCCCAAATCGTTCTACGTAAAAATTAAAATATATTACCTATATGAAAAAATTATTGGCAGCAATATTATTAGGAACCATCGCGTTATCCGCTTCTGCACAACAGATAGATACCCGAAGAAAAGTAGAAGTATACGGATCTGCAGAAGAAGAGATTACTCCAGATATTATTTATGTATCTATTTCTCTAAAAGAATACTTTAAAGACAATAACAAAAATAAGGTCTCCATTGATGAACTTGAAAAACAGCTAGCTGCTGCAGTAAAAAAAGCAGGTATTAAAGACGCAGATTTCACGATTGAAAATATAGCGAGTTACAATTATATTGACCCTAAAAAGAAGAAAGATCCAGGCTTTTTAGCGAGCAAACAATACAAAGTGAAGGTTGCTGACTTAAATTCCATTAACGGGATCTTATCAAGCATTGATGAAAGAGGAATCCAATCAACCGGCATTTCAGGTTATGATCATAGCCGGATGAAAGAAATAAGAAATGAATTGCGTATTAAAGCGGTAAATAATGCAAAGGACAAAGCTACCGTATTAGCACAGGCATTAGGAGACACTTTAGGTAAAGCCTTGGAAGTAAACGATAGTAACACCGATGCTGGCAATCCCCAACCGATCTATAAAACTATGGCTATGCGCGGTGAGGTGGCTGATGCTGCTGCGGAAAGTGCTTTAGATATCGATTTTAAAAAGATAAAAGTCAATTATCAGTTCCGAGTTGTTTTTGAATTAAAATAACCAACAAGCACTAATCATAAAAGCCCTGTTTGGATGTTGCAACATCCAAACAGGGCTTTTTCACTTGAATAAAGTCATTTTAGCTTCATGAATACATTGCTCAAAAACATTTTGATCCAAAAGGAGGTATTTATAAGACACTTAAGCTAAACTAAAATGAACAAAAAAACAGCCTCTATCAGCGAATTGCAATCAAAAGGGCAATCAATCGATCGTCTACCTTTCTCCATTAGGATTCTATTGGAAAATGTTTTACGCAACCATGATGGATTTTCGATTACTGACGAACATTTAGAGACATTGATTCATTGGGACCCAAAGGGTACAGAAAAAGAAATTCCGTTTAAACCAGCCCGTGTTCTCATGCAGGATTTTACCGGTGTACCGGCAGTTGTAGATATTGCTTCTATTAGAGCGGAAGTGATTCGAAAAGGAAAAAACGGAAACCGTATTAATCCTGCGATTCCTGTTGATTTGGTGATAGACCATTCGGTTCAGGTAGATTATTATGGCACGGACTATTCCTACAACAAAAATGTCGATTTAGAATACGAAAGGAATTCCGAACGTTATCAATTACTTAAATGGGCACAAAAAGGCTTAGATAATTTTACAGTTGTTCCTCCTGGCATGGGTATTTGTCATCAGGTAAACCTCGAATATCTAGCAAAAGGCGTAATAGATCGTGATGGTTGGTATTTTCCTGATACCCTAGTGGGCACGGATTCGCATACTCCGATGGTAAATGGTATCGGCGTATTGGGTTGGGGAGTTGGCGGGATAGAGGCAGAAGCCGCCATGTTAGGGCAGCCTATATATTTCACTTGTCCACAAGTAATAGGACTAAAGTTAACGGGAAAGATACCGGAGGGATGTACAGCCACAGACATGGTATTGGCCATTACAAAACTATTAAGAGACTACGGCGTAGTTGGCAAATTCGTAGAAGTTTTCGGTGATGGTTTAGACAAACTCACTGTAACAGATAGAGCTACCATCTCCAATATGTCACCAGAGTTTGGTTGTACCGTCACCTATTTCCCGATAGATAATCAAACCATCGATTACATGCAGCGTACCAACCGATCTGAGGAGCATATTACGCTTGTGAAATCTTATTGTAAAGAAAACATGTTATGGAGAACAGGAGGAGAAAACATCACCTATACCGATGTATTAACCCTAGATCTCGGAACTTTAGAACCCGCTGTAGCAGGCCCTAAACGCCCGCAAGACAAAATCCTTCTCAAAAATTTATACAATAAATTTGGAGAACTGCTTGATAATGAATACAACCGCAAATACGTTCCTTACAAAAGCAGAGAAGTAAACACCTGGCTTTCAGAGGGTGGTTCAGGCACAGAGTTTACCCCTGCCGATGAACACCGGATATTACAAAAAACGGTTCGTAATGATCAGCTAAAGACTGTACGCATTATAAACAATAATCAAGAATATGTATTAAGTGATGGCTCCATTGTGATAGCCGCTATTACCAGTTGTACGAATACCTCCAATCCTGCGGTAATGATTGGTGCCGGATTAGTGGCAAAGAAAGCCGTTGCACGTGGTTTACGCACAAAATCTTGGGTAAAAACAAGCCTAGCTCCCGGTTCAAAAGTAGTAACAGAATATTTAAAACGTTCGGGGCTTTTAGAAGATTTAGAAGCGCTCAGGTTCCATCATGTAGGCTATGGTTGTACTTCTTGCATTGGAAATAGTGGTCCGCTTCCACCCCATATCGCCGAAGCGGTTGAAAAAACCGATTTAGTAGTAGCCTCTATATTGAGTGGTAATCGCAATTTTGAAGCGCGAGTTCATCCACAGGTGAAAATGAATTTTTTAGCCTCTCCTATGTTGGTGGTAGCTTATGCGTTAATTGGCAGGATAGACGTAGATATCCTAAATGATCCGATAGATAATGACCCCAATGGAGAGCCTGTTTACCTAAAAGATATTTGGCCTACACAGGAAGAGATCAATCAAGCTATCGAAACAGCGGTAAAGCAAGAAGACTTTAAACACGTGTATGATGTCATCTTCGATGGTAATGAACAGTGGCAAGAACTTGTGGCACCAACAGGAGAAGACTATCAGTGGGATGAAACATCAACTTATATACAAGAAGCTCCGTTTTTTAAAGATATCAGCAGTGAACCTGCTTCCATTAGAAATATAGAACAGGCAAGGGTGCTTCTCTATTTGGGGGATTCCGTAACTACCGATCATATTTCGCCGGCAGGTTCCTTCAAGTCAGACACTTCAGCGGGTCAGTATTTAAAAAGCAAAGCGGTAGATGTGAAAGATTTCAACTCCTATGGTTCAAGACGTGGCAACCATGAGGTGATGATGCGCGGTACGTTCGCAAACGTACGGATCAAAAATAAAATAACAGACAAAGAAGGCGGCTTTACTACCTATTTTCCAAATCAAGAAACGTTAACCATCTTTGACGCATCTGTTGCCTATCAAAAGGATAATACTCCTTTGATTGTTTTAGCAGGTAAAGAATACGGAAGTGGTTCATCCAGAGATTGGGCAGCGAAAGGAGCCAGTCTGTTAGGTATTAAAGCAGTTATTGCAGAAAGTTTTGAACGCATTCATCGGAGTAATCTTGTTGGCATGGGAATAGCTCCTTTGGAATTTGCCGGGGGAGAAAATGCTGAATCATTAGGATTGGATGGCACGGAGAAGTTTACTATATCTGGGCTTTCGACAGATCTTACACCACATAAACATGTAAACGTACAAGCAGAAAAGGAAGATGGAAGATCCATTGAATTTAAAGCAAAAGCAAGATTTGACTCTGCCATTGAAATAGAATATTATAGAAATGGAGGCATACTCCAATATGTACTAAGAGAATTTTTGAAAAATAATTAATTTAATCACTATCGCCATAAAAAGAGTCGAAATCAATGAATTTATGCCGAAACACTCTCAAAAAAAGGTGTTTCATCTCATTAATACGATTAATTTCCCTATTTCAGCACAAAATTGATTAAAACTTTTTTTTGTCGCAAATATTTCTTATATTTAAAGCATACAATCAAGTATAACCTAAACCACAAAGTGTTTTATTTTAAATCAAGGAGGGATAAGGAAATGAAGAAATTATTAGTCGGGATAGCAGCAGTGATTTACTCTAATGTAATCTTAGCAGGCCAAATGCATAATAGCGAAGAATACAGCACACCAAAAGCAGTCGTTTATATTGTTGTTGGAGTTATATTAATAAGTGTAATTGCGGCCGTACTATACAAAAGACCAAAACGTAAGTTTAACGAATAAGCAATGCCCTGAAAATTCAGGGCATTATTCAATTTAATACTTTCTTCAACACGTTTGGCACTATCCAAAACCTGAAAAACTAGTTCAAGACTGCGACACTCCTCCTATCTATTCTACTCTTCAATAGCTTTCAACTCGAGCCCACTATTCAATTTAGATCATGCATCGCATTAATAGGCAAAATTGAAAATTTTCTTAACTTCGCATATGCAAAAAAGTGATATTGCCAATCGCATAGAGGCGTTAACCAGAGAACTCATTGAGCATAATTATCAATACTATGTATTAGCTCAACCCAGCATATCCGATTTTGATTTCGATCAAAAACTAAAAGAATTGGCAAGTCTTGAAAAAGCATATCCTGAATTTCTAGACCCTGATTCTCCCACACAGAAGGTAGGTGGCGACATTACAAAGCAATTTAAGACTGTACGCCATAAATGGCCCATGCTTTCCTTAAGTAACACCTATAGTGAAACGGAGTTGACCGAGTTTGACGAAAGAATACGTAAAATGATCGGAAGCGACTTTGAATACGTATGTGAATTAAAATTCGACGGACTATCTATCAGTATTACCTATGAAAACGGACTATTAAGCAAAGCTGTTACCCGTGGAGATGGAACGCAAGGTGATGACGTCACCTCCAACGTAAAAACAATAAAAAGCATTCCAAACAAGCTCAGAAAAGATGGCTACCCCGAGATATTTGAAATTAGGGGCGAAGTTTTCATGCATAGAGCTGCTTTCGAAAGACTCAATAAAGAACGTATCGAAAACGAAGAGATCCCGTACGCCAATCCCCGCAATTTTGCTGCAGGAACCATCAAACTTCAACATTCATCCGAAGTAGCTAAACGTCCTCTTGATTGCTTTCTCTACTTCTTATATACTGACGGACGAGATAAGTTATTCAAAACACAGTGGGAAAGCCTGGAAGCTTTAAAGTCGTGGGGTTTTCATGTAAGCGAACACACCAGATTATGCAAAAACATCAGCGAAGTATTTAAATTCATCTCTTTTTGGGATCAGGAAAGGCATAAACTCACTTACGATATAGATGGTATAGTCATTAAAGTAAACAGCTACGCGCAGCAAGATGAATTAGGTTTTACCGCAAAATCTCCCCGTTGGGCGATTTCTTACAAATATAAGGCAGAAGAGGTAGAGACCATTTTAAAATCCGTTAGCTATCAGGTAGGTCGTACTGGTGCAGTAACGCCCGTAGCCAATCTAGAACCCGTACAATTATCCGGCACTACCGTCAAAAGGGCTACTTTACATAATGCCAATGAAATCATCCGCCTAAACTTACACGAACTTGACACCGTTCTCGTTGAAAAGGGTGGCGAAATAATTCCAAAAATAACTGGTGTAAACCTCTCCAAGAGAGTACCTGAAACAACCGCAATAAGCTATCCTCTAGACTGCCCCGTCTGCGGCACTCCCCTGATTAGAAAAGAAGGAGAAGCGGTTCACTATTGCCCAAACGAGCTTGGTTGCAAGCCACAAATTGTTGGAAAAATACAGCATTTCATCAGTAGAAAAGCCATGGATATCGAAGGCATGGGTAATGAAACGGTTGAAGTGTTGTATAAAAAAGGATTATTAACTCAAATTAGTGACTTATACAATTTGTATCAGCATAAAGACCAACTAGAGCAAATAGAGCGTTTTGGAGAGAAGTCCATATATAACATGTTGCAGGGCATAGAAAAATCTAAAGAGAAATCCTTTCAGAAGGTATTGTTCGGACTTGGTATTCGTTATGTGGGTGAAACTATCGCCAAAAAAATGGCTAACTATTTCAAAAATGTCGATGCTATTATCCAGGCAACGGTTGAGGAGATGGCTGCGGTTGATGAAATAGGTGAGCGAATTGCAGAAAGTGTAAAAGAATACTTCTCCAAGGAAATTCATTTAGAACAAGTTGACTTACTAAGAAAAGCAAACTTACAGTTAGAAGTTTTCGAAGAAGAATTCACCTTAAGCAGCGATAAACTGAACAGTAAAACATTTATCATTTCGGGTGTATTTGATCAATATAGTAGGGAAGAATTGACCCAACTCATCCAATTGAATGGTGGAAAAATACTAAGTAGTATCAGCAGCAAATTAGACTATTTAGTAGCAGGTGATAATATGGGGCCATCAAAGCTAGCGAAAGCTCAAAAACTCAATATACCGATCATTTCTGACAAAGAATTAATAAAAATGATTAGCTAAACTTTTAAAGTTTATAATTTTTATAGTACGTTTGAAAGATTTTAACAAGAAAAATTTTAACAAAAAAGGATTGCATAAAAGATGAAAAGCCTACATGGTGCCGGTGTGGCATTAATCACCCCATTTAACAGTGATGGGAGTATTGACTTTGATGGGTTGGCTCGATTAATTGAGTACCAGATAGAAGGAGGAATGGACTACCTTGTTAGTATGGGAACGACAGGAGAAGTTGCTACTTTAACGAAAGAGGAAAAGAAAAGTATATTAGATTTTACGGCCGAAAAAGTTGCTGGACGTGTCCCATTGGTGGCTGGGTTTGGAGGCAATAATACAGCCGAATTGGTTAGTCAAATCAAAGAATTTAACAACACAGCTTATCAGGCTATATTATCGGTAAGTCCATATTATAATAAACCTACGCAAGAAGGGATTTATCAACATTATAAAGCAATAGCAGAAGCTACCGAATTACCTATTATTTTATATAATGTTCCTGGTCGTACGGGGAGTATGATCATCGTAGACACCATTATTCGCTTAGCAAATGAATTTAAGAATATAATAGGTGTCAAAGAAGCTTCGGCCAATTTTGAACATTTCACCAGGATTATGGCCAATAAACCAGATCATTTTTTACTTATTTCAGGAGATGATGCTTTAACGCTCCCGATGATGTCTCTAGGAGCTGTTGGTGTAATTACGGTAGTAGGGAACGCGTTTCCAAGGCAAACGCAGCAATTAGTTAAGTATTGCAATGAATGGCATTACGAGGAAGCACGTAAGCTCCATTACGACCTATTGAATATTGATGATCTATGCTTTATAGAAGGAAATCCTGCAGGGGTAAAAGAAATGCTTCAGGAACTAGGTATATGCAAAAACCATGTACGGCTACCGCTAGTTGGTGTAAGCGCTGAAACTAAAGCAAAAATTGCGCTTGCGGTGAACGATCTAAAATAACCTATACAGCAGACCAAGGATAAGAACAGACATCTTTCTCTGCAAAATGTCTGTAAAAAGATAATCCTTATCCGTAAGACAGATAAGGATTATTAGATAAGGTTGTCTGCAATCTTATTTTTTTGCAGTACTATTTTTAGCTTCCTGTACTTCTAAACGGATAGTTTGTGCTAAATTTTTAACGTCTTGCAGACCTTTTCTGATACGAGTACCAGCAGCACCATTTCCCTTATTAAAGAATTTGTCAGCGTCTGCATCTAAACCTTCAATTAAACTTTTTAGCTCATTAAATTTTTCAATACTTGCCATAGAATATACTCCCTTTTTTTGTTAAATAATTTTGTATGAGTGGCTAAAGTATAATCTTTTTTTGAAAAAAAAAACTTTTCAACCATTTTAAAATAATATACGCACAGCATCCTTTAAACATTGGATACGCTATCCAGAAAAAAGACGCCGTATGCGGCGTCTTTTTTCTGGATAGCTACAAACAACATTAAGCAGGAACCACTTGTTGCTCTTTATAATAACCACTATCTAATTTCTCAGAAATTTCTGAAAATGCAAATACCGTTCTTTTTACATCTTCTAATGTATGCATAGCTGTTGGAATTAACCGTAACTCGATTTGCCCTTTTGGAATGACAGGATAAACAACAATAGAGCAAAAAATACCGTAATTTTCCCTAAGATCCATTGTAAGTGCCGTAGCCTCGGACAGATCGCCCTTCAAAAATACGGGCGTAACCATCGTGTTGGTATGTCCAATATCGAACCCATTCTCCTTCAATCCCTTCTGCAGCGAAGTTGCTATCTCCCATAACTTTTCACGCAGACTCGGTTCTGCCTTTAAAAGTTCCAATCTCTTTTGTAACCCCACGACCATTGGCATTGGAAGTGATTTTGCAAAAGTCTGAGAACGCATATTATAACGTAGATAGGTAACAATTTCTTCTTTGCCGGCCACAAAAGCCCCAATACCGGCCATCGATTTTGCGAACGTTCCAAAATATATATCAACACCATCAATACAGTCCTGCGCCTCATGCGTTCCGGCACCCGTTGGTCCCATGGTACCAAAACCGTGTGCATCATCTACTAACAATCTAAAATCGAAAGTTCTTTTTAGCTCATTAATTTCCTTCAGTTTTCCTTGGGCACCAGACATTCCAAAAACACCTTCGGTTATAAGTAAGATGGCTCCTCCCGTTTGTTCAACAATTTTTGTAGCTCTTTCTAATTGTTTTTTACAACTGTCAATATCATTATGCTGATAAACAAACCGTTTTCCCATATGCAGCCTAACACCGTCGATAATACAAGCATGGGATTCAGCATCATAAACAATTACATCATTTCTATCAACCAGGGCATCGATAATAGACACCATTCCTTGATATCCATAGTTTAAAAGAAAAGCATCTTCTTTACCTACAAAACGTGCTAAATCTTGCTCCAACGTTTCATGTTGATTTGAATTACCAGACATCATTCTGGCTCCCATAGGATATGCCATTCCAAACTCCTCAGCAGCTTTGGTATCTGCAGCTCTAACCTCAGGATGATTGGCTAAGCCCAGATAATTATTTAAGCTCCAAACCAAATGGTCTTTACCTCTAAATTTCATATGCGCCCCAATTTCCCCCTCCAATTTCGGAAACGAAAAATAACCATGCGACCATTTGTGATGTTGTCCAATCGGACCCAAGTTTTTTGATATTTTATCGAATAAATCCAAAGCTAATACGTTTAATTTTATTAAATAACACATCAACCACACTATTCAACTTAGGCTCCCATTTGCAATAATAAGCACGAAAAAGGCCTTAGAGACACTGTTACCTAAATTATTATATTACCCAAAAAGGTCCTAAAAGCCACAATATGTGATGATTAAAATGTTTACAAAGATAAAGTTTCAATGCAGAATTATCAACTTTCTGTTGAACCATATCGAAAATGAGTATAAAACCTTCTCTTTTACGTAAAATTTAAACAAAAAAGCCAGAAAGACAAAAACTCCTTCTGGCTCTTTTTATTCCTTTACAATCTGCTAATCAACATTATCATGAAGAAATGAGTTGTTCGGTCTGATTTCTGTTATACCATCTTCTGTGGAAAGTGTAAATCTAGAAACTTGAGATTCCGAAGAATGGGGAGTCTGATCTAAAGAACGCTGTTTCCTCCTATAAGCCGGCTCATTTTCGATTTCTTGAAGACCATTGGTTGATCTAAGTTTCATACTTAAATCTTTTAGCCTCAGAATACGTTCTTTTGTCTTTCTCAGTTGCTCTTCAATACTTTCATCGGTTTTATATTCCTCCACCTGTTTAGACACGGGTGTGGGTGTCGATGTTGCTTTAGCATTTACTTCCACATTCGTCTCAGGATTGTTTATTACCGATGTTTCATCGCTGTCTACATGATCGTTTTCGCTTACATTTTGTGTAAAAACAAACTCACTTTCGGCAACTTTTAACTCATATTCGTCTGATGGGCCATTTTTCTCTGGTAATGGTTCTTCCTCTACCAATGTATGCCTGATAACCTCTTCTTTCTTGACAACAAATTTATTGTCGATTGAATGTTGACTTCTATTAACGCCACTGAAGAGATCAACTTGAGGCACTGGAGTAGCCTGCACTTTTTCCTGCACAGGTTCTTCTACTTTTTCAGTAAGTGTTTCTTCCTTTTGCTTACTAATAATCTGATTCACAGGCCTTACCAATGGCACTTTTTCTTCCTCTAAAGGAATGGCAATACGCTTATTGTTCTCTTCCTGTTTTCTTTCCTCAGTTGTTTGGAAACCAGTTGCAATAATCGTTACCGATAAATCATTTTCCAAAGATTCGTCTAAACAATTACCCCAAATAATTTCCGCTGTGAAACCGGCTCTTTCTTGTATAAAATCCGTAATCACAGATATTTCATCCATGGTAACCTCTTGCGTTCCAGAGGAAATATTCAATAAGATAAAACGCGCGCCTTCTATTTCACTGTCTTTCAATAATGGAGAAGCAAGAGCTCCTTCAACCGCCTTTTCTGCACGATCATCTCCACTCGCCTTAGCATTACCCATGATAGCCACGCCACTATCGTTCATCACTGTACGTACATCCTTGAAATCCACGTTGATGTAACCAGGTATTGTGATAATCTCAGCGATACCTTTTGCCGCTGTTGTTAAAATATCATCCGCTTTGGCAAACGCGGAACTCATCGTCAGATTACCAAATATTTCCCGTAACCTATCATTTGATATTACCAAGTAAGAATCTACATATTTCCGTAGTTCGCCCAAACCTTCTTCGGCTTGACTTCTACGACGTTTCCCTTCAAAAGCAAAGGGAGTTGTCACAATAGCGACTGTAAGTATTCCTATTTCTCTTGCTGCCTTTGCAATCACTGGGCTTGCTCCTGTTCCGGTACCACCTCCCATACCCGCAGTGATAAACAGCATCTTGGTATTAACCCCCAACATCCGTTTAATATCTTCAATACTTTCTATGGCAGAGTTTTCACCAACATCTGGGTCAGAACCTGCCCCCATCCCCTCCGTTAAGCTAGCGCCCAACTGTACCTTATTCGGTATAGGACTTAACTCTAATGCTTGGGCATCGGTATTGCAGATGATAAAGTCCACACCGCTTATCCCCTGTCTATACATGTGGTTTACAGCGTTGCCACCACCTCCGCCAACACCTATTACCTTTATAATAGATGACTGTTCTTTAAGCATTTCAAATTTCATATCTATCCTAATTTACTCGTAATGAGTGGTATCCTAATCTAATTTTTGCGTTACTTTCGCATTGTAATATTAATACTTTTTCCACAATTGTTTTCCACAATTGTTTATAATGTGGAAAAAAAACAGAGTGTGGAAAACTATTTAATATAATCCGTATCTTCTATTTTATTATCATCACTGATATACCGAATAATCTTGTCTAAAAAGCCAAAAGTTTTCTTTCCTTCCTCAACAATTCCCTTTACAACCTGGCTTTTTACAGGATGTTCGGCCTCATTATATTCTGCCGATTCTATTCCTTTAATCAAAAGTCCGATACCTGTTGCATACAGTGGGCTTTTCAATTCATCGTAAATATTCTTGGGCAATACTTCATTTTTAGAGAGGTGCTCATTCGGCATACCAATACGGCATTCTAAACCAGTCACATATTCTACTAATTGCACCAAATGTTTCAGTTGTGCGCCGCCCCCTGTAATCACAATCCCCCCGATTAGTTTGCGTTCGTATCCGGAAGATTTAATTTCATAGTAAACATGCTCGATAATCTCTTCCATACGTGCCTGTATGATATAGGCAAGGTTCTTTACCGAAATTTCCTTATGCTCCCTTCCACGCAAACCAGGAACACAGATAATTTCATTTTCTCTATTTTCTTCCGCGAGAGCCGAGCCAAATCTCACCTTTAATAATTCAGCTTGATTGCGAAGTACCGAGCAGCCTTGTTTAATATCTTCTGTAACGATATTTCCGCCCAGTGGAATTACTGCTGTATGCCTTATAATACCTTCATGGAATATCGCTACATCAGTAGTTCCACCACCTATATCAACTAACACGACACCGGCATCTTTTTCCTCGGGGCTCAAAACAGCTTCCGAAGAAGCTAGCGGTTCCAATATAAGTTCCTGTGCCTCTAACGTGGCGTACTCAACACAGCGTTTTATATTTCTAACCGCACTGACATGACCCGAAATAATATGAAAATTTGCTTCCATTCTTCTTCCGGCCATTCCTATAGGATCTTTTATTCCCGGCTCATTATCAATGGTGAACTCCTGAGGCAATACATGGATAATTTCTTCCCCCGGAGGAAGCACCAACTTATACATATCTTCCACTAGTTTCTCGATGTCTTTTCTGCCTATCTCATTATCATCTTTCCGTGTCAAGATACCTCTGTGTTGTAAACTTTTTATATGCTGGCCAGCAATACCAACATTCACCACTTTAATATCAACATTCGATTGAGCGCTCGCTTCCTCCACGGCCTTTACAATACTGGTGACTGTTTTTTGGATATTGGCAACCACTCCACGACTCACACCCAATGATTCTGCCTTCCCTATTCCAAGTACCTCTATTTTATTATGCTCGCTCCTGCGGCCCACTGTTACGCAAATCTTAGTGGTACCAATATCTAGTCCAACAACTATAGGAGCGTCCTTCGGATTAGTAGTTCGTTTTTCCATGTTTAATGCGTGTTAATATGCTGTTTATTGTTTTTTTCTTTCTGTATGATACTATCTGCCTTTTCACAAACCAGCTGATTGGCAAATTTCAGATTCACTGTTTTGTAATTTCCCCAACCGGCCTTTGGCACTATCTCCTGATAAAAAATCATCAATTTATCAAATTTGCCCTGCAACGAATCAGCATTCCCCAGTATGATCCGTTGATTACCTACCCTGGGAACAATCTCTATATCACTTTCTTCATTTACATATAGCTGCTCCACCTGACTATTCCATAATGAATCAGTCTGTAAAAAACTGGCAACCTTGTAAAGATCTTTTAACAGTGTCGATTGCATCGTGTCCTGAACGCCATTAAAGCGTTCACTGATATTCCCGTTAGCAACAATAATGTGAGGAGCATAAAGTTTGGATATAGGAAATTTCACTCCACCTTTATCGATATAAAAATCATTTCCCACGTTATTGATGACACGTATGACGGCTTCACGCTGCTCGATCTTCACATGCGTCATCCCATCCATTTCAACAAACACATTCACTTCTTGAATAAATGGATTCTCTTTCAGTTTATTTTCGAGGTCATGGATAGCAAGGCGCCTCATAGAGCGCCCTACCAATGCGCCTTCGCTCTCTGTTATAATTTTCGAAACATCGTCTTGCGACACAAATGCCTGTGCTCCAGGAACAATGATTTTAACTCCTGTACATGTCTGACCGTTTTTCTTAGCATTTATAAAACCCATCAGCACGAAAAAGCCTATCAAACTGATTACCCAAGTAAAAAGGTAAATCACTTTGCGCCATTTTATGTTCTTGAGTCTATTCCACATTTGTCAATACCCTCTTTATAGGTGTCACTAATAAATCGATATCCCCCGCTCCTACGGTAACCAGCACTTTCGGTTTCTCCTTCCCAATGTATGCTAAAACCTCTTTATTTGATAATTTTTTCTTCCTATCTAAATGAACCTTTCCTAATAACCAATCTGAAGAAACACCGTCGATAGGCTGTTCTCTTGCGGGGTATATATCCATTAATATCAAAATATCCGCAAGTTCTAATACCGCTGCAAACTCATCCACAAAATCGCGTGTTCTCGTGAATAAATGAGGCTGGAACACACAGGTTATTTCCTCTTCCGGAAATAATTCTTTTATCGTTTTTAAGCAGGCCCTCAATTCCTCTGGATGATGCGCATAGTCATCAATGTATACGCAATCTTGCCTACTCACAACGTATTCAAATCTACGTTTCACACCTTTGAAGGAAGCCATCGCCTGCTTTATTTGCCTTTCGTTTAGCCCCAACAATCTCACCGCGGTGATCGCCGCTACCGCATTCTCAATGTTATGTCTTCCAGCGATACCCAACTGAAGATCCTTTATCGTATAGTTATCCGCCGTATAATCAAAATAAAATGATCGATCTTCGATCCGAATGTTAGCCGCGTATGCATCACTACTTTCAGAGGCAGAATAGTGGACGTCAGCGGGTAAACTCAAGCCCTTTTTTATAATACGTGTACCATCAGCAGCTACTTGTTTTACAAAGAGATTAAATGATTCGAGCACGTGTCCGGCATCTCCATAAACATCCAAATGATCCGCATCGGTAGAAGTAACAATGGCTATATTAGGATGAAGCGTCAAAAAAGATCTATCAAACTCATCCGCCTCTACCACCAGAGTATCGTTATCGGAAAACAGGACGTTATTATCGTAGTTCACAGAAATACCTCCCAGAAATGCCGAGCATCCATAACCGCTATCCTTCAACGCATGAGCAATCATCGTACTGGTGGTTGTTTTTCCATGCGTACCGGCAACCGCAATTGTATAGTGTTCCCGACTAATAAGTCCTAATATTTCAGACCTCTTGTATAGACGATAGCCTGTATTTTTAAAGAACTCCACGATCTGCAGATTTCCAGGAACTGCAGGAGTATAAATAATTAAACTTTCATCAGATAATTCTCTAAAGGCAAAGGCAACTTTATCTACATCATCATCGTAAAAAACAGCAATCCCTTCTGCTACTAATTGCTTCGTAAGGCTCGTCTCCGTTTTATCATACCCCTGCACATAAGCGCCCAAATGTTTAAAATATCTTGCCAGGGCGCTCATTCCTATGCCGCCAACGCCAATTAAAAACACTTGCTTCAAGCCTCTAACAACCATTTACCTTTCTAACTATTCACTACTATATGTTCTATCTTTTATTTTCCTTGCCAAATAAGTTCAAAACTTCTCGTGCAATTATTTCATCGGCATTCATTTTAGCCAGTGGTTTGATATTTCCGGCCAATACTTTACACCTTTCTTTATTCTTTGCAAGGTCAATAACCGTATCAATTAAAATCGTCCTGGCCTCAGCATCCCCAACCAGAATAGCCGCATCTTTATTCTTTAGTGCTAATGCATTTTTTGTTTGATGGTCTTCTGCCACATTCGGTGACGGAACCAAAACAACCGGTTTCCCAACCGCGCATAACTCAGCTATAGTGCCGGCGCCGGCTCTAGCAATGATGATATCTGCCGCCGAGTACGCAAAATCCATTCGATGTAAAAAAGCTTTCAGACAGACATCATCCAAGTGCCGATCTTTTAATTCCTGCGCTAACTTTTCAAAGTAAAAACTACCACACTGCCAGATGACCTGTATATTCGCTTCGTTTAGTTTCTCCAACCCCGCCAACATACAATCGTTCAATGTCCTTGCCCCTAAGCTCCCTCCCGTTAACAACACAGTCTTTTTTGCTTTATCTAATCCCAAAAGCTCCTTTGCTTCAAACTCTTTACCTACCACGTCTACAGCCTCCCTACGAATAGGATTACCTGTAACAATAATTTTTTCTGCAGGAAAAAACTGTTCCATGCCATCAAAAGCCACACATATCTTTGCTGCTTTATTTCCCAATTTCTTATTCGTTATCCCGGCATACGAATTCTGCTCTTGAATCAAATAAGGCACCTGCATTTTCCCTGCAGCATGAAGTAAGGGACCAGAAGCATACCCTCCAACCCCAACCACAACACCAGGTTTGAACTCCCTAATGATTTCCTCAGATTTTTTTATGCTCTTCCATAGTTTAAATGGCAACAACAGATTTTTCCAAAGAGATTTCCTATTAATACCTTGAATATCCAAGCCAACAATCTTGTAGCCTGCTGCCGGTACTTTGTCCATTTCCATTCTACCGCTCGCTCCAACGAACAATATCTCCACATCGGGCTCTAAACGCTTCAGAGCGTTTGCTATGGAGATTGCAGGAAAAATATGTCCCCCTGTACCTCCACCGCTAATAATAACACGCTTCCATTTATTACCCATTATCAGATTGTTTTATGCCACCGCAGGAATTTCGCCTACAATTATTTTATCACTCGTTTTTCTACCCTTACCGTTAGGTTCGCCCTCTTTATCTCTCAACTTAAGATCTTCTATATTTCTACTTACACTTAAAATAATGCCAAAAGCTACACTCGTAAACAAAATGGACGTACCCCCCATACTTACCAAAGGCAATGGAACACCTGTAACAGGACCTAAGCCTACAGCAACTGCCATATTTCCAAATGCCTGTATGGTTAAACTAAATCCCAATCCCGCCGCCAACAGGGCACCGAAAGCCTTCGGGCTTTGCGTAACAATACGTATACATCGGTACATAAAGACCAAGTATAATGAAGCAAGTACTATCCCCCCTATGGCACCATATTCCTCGATAATGATCGCAAAAATAAAATCGGAATAAGGGTGTGGTAAAACGTTCCTTTGTGTACTATTCCCAGGTCCTTTTCCAAAAACCCCTCCCGTAGCAATGGCTATCTTTGACTGGGTTGCCTGAAACTCCTTATCTGGATCTGGCTCGCCTTTTCCCATAAATGTTTCTATACGTGAAATATACGTTTGTCTTCTTGGACCTAATAAAACCACTAACGTCAACAAGAAAACACCCGCGATACTGACGTAAGTTATTTGCTTAATACTAATGCGTCCGATAATAAGCAACAGTATGCTAACGGCAAAAAGCATGATGGCCGTCGACATGTTTGCTATTGCAATCAATATAATGACAGCACAAACGGAACCCATTATGGGTACAAAAGCTTGTTTGACATCCTTTATATTTTCCTGTTTTCTTGTTAACATCCTAGCCAGAAAGGTAATTAATGCCAATTTTGCCATATCAGATGTTTGAAATGTCTGATTAATCACCGGTATTGTTACCCATCTATTTGCGTCGTTTACCGAATCGGTAAACAACAATGTATATAAAAGCAGTGGTATCGTAATAATCATTAAGATCTTCGATATCCCAGCATAATAGCGGTAATCTAACAGGTGAGAAAAATACATCAGTATTAATCCCGCAAAAATCAAGGTAAAGTGCTTAACTAAATACGTTTCCGTTCCTCTACCTTCTTTGTATGCTAAGGTTCCGGTGGAACTATAAACCGCTAGTAATGACCATACGGATAACAGAATAACAATTATCCAGATCCATTTATCACCTTTTAATTTACTAAAAACCCTTTCCATAATTTTACTCTTTTTTGCGGAAATAGATTATTACACCCATTTGTATCTATAACTCCCTTACCGCGGCTTTAAACTGATCGCCTCTATCCTCATAATTCTTAAAAAGATCAAAACTTGCACAAGCCGGCGATAAAAGTACTGTATCACCTTTTTGCGCTATGTGATAAGCTATTTGAACCGCCTCACTCATCGTTTGGGTATTCACAATCACCTCCGTATCTTCTTCAAACGCATTGTGTATGTTTCTGGTATCTTTTCCTAAACAGACGATACCGCGCACTTTCGCTTGCACCAATTCTTTCAGCATGTTATAATCATTACCTTTATCCACTCCGCCCATAATCAACACGATCTTACTCGGTAAACTTTCCAACGCATACCAAACAGAATTCACATTAGTGGCTTTAGAATCATTGATAAACTCTATCCCCGATATCTTCGTCACATGCTCTAACCGATGAGGTATGTTCACAAAATCGCTCATGCTCTCCCGAATAGATTCATTTCGTAGCTCCCAAACTTTGGCCACTATTCCTGAGGCCATATTGTTATACACATTGTGTTTCCCTTGTAATGCTAAATCGTTAATAGACATGATAAATTTTTCCTCGTTTGGTAATGCTATAATTATTTCTTTATTCTCGTTCAAGTAAGCACCAAATTCCACTTTTTCCTTTTGGGTAAACGGGTACATCGTGGCATTTACTTTATTTCTGCTTAAACCATTTAATGTTTCAGGATCATCCATGCAATAAATAAACACATCCTTTTCGCGTTGATTCTGAGTTACCCTAAATTTGGAGTCTGCATAATGCTGCATTTTGTAGTCGTAACGGTCTAAATGATCCGGTGTAATATTTAAGAGTACAGCTACATCCGCTCTAAAGTCATACATATCGTCGAGCATGAAACTACTAATCTCCAACACGTAGACCTCATGTTCTTCGGTGGCTACCTGCAAGGCAAAACTTCTCCCAATATTACCCGCTAAACCAACTTTTACTCCTGCCTGTTTCAGTATATGATACGTTAACATCGTGGTAGTAGACTTTCCGTTAGAACCCGTGATACAAATTGTCTTCGCCGTTGTATAGCGCCCTGCAAATTCAATTTCGCCAATAACCGATACCCCTTTATCCTTTAACGCTTTTACAACAGGTGCTTTTTCTGGGATACCCGGACTCTTGATAACGGTATCCGCTTCCAACATTCTTTCCAAAGAATGCCCCTGTTCTTCAAATGCAATCCCTTTATCCGTTAACTGTTTTTTATATATTTCTTTAATCGTTCCGGTATCCGACACAAATACGTCGAAGCCCTTCTTTTGTCCGAGCAGCGCGGCACCTATACCACTTTCTCCCGCGCCCAATATGATCAGGAGTGGTTTTTTAGATGCTATATCGACGCGATGCTCCATTATCTATTATCTTACTTTTAGCGTAACTATTGTAATGACTGCCAAGATGATTCCCACTATCCAAAATCTGGTTACAATTTTTGACTCATGATATCCTTTTTTTTGATAATGATGGTGCAAGGGTGACATTAAAAATATCCGCCTCCCTTCTCCAAACTTTTTCTTCGTATACTTAAAATAGGACACCTGTAGCATTACGGAAACAATCTCTATTAGAAAAACGCCACAAAGTACCGGTATCAGTAATTCCTTACGAATCATAATAGCGAAAGCTGCGATGATTCCGCCTATTGCTAAACTGCCTGTATCGCCCATAAACACCTGAGCCGGGTAAGAATTGTACCAGAGGAACCCAATGCATGCACCCACAAAGGCACCGGCAAAAACTACCAGTTCCCCAGAGTTGGGGATGTACATAATGTTTAGATAGTCAGCAAAAATGCTGTTACCAGACACATAGGCCAAGATAGCAAGAGTAACACCCACCACGGCCGATATTCCTGTTGCCAAACCATCTATACCATCTGTAATATTAGCTCCGTTAGATACTGCCGTGATAATGAAAACCACAAAAATCAAGAAAACCCAGAACACGTATTTCCCATCCTCTACACCGAAGACACTCAAGACCTTCCCATAGTCAAATTCATTATTCTTGTAGAAAGGAATATTTGTTTTTGATGACTTAACTTCCAGATTATAATAGCTTTTAGTACCATCAAAGTTTTGCTGCATCTCAATATTTTCTCCCTTCACAGGGCCAGCCACTTTTTGTCGGGTAACTATCGATGGATGATAGTACATGGTCCATGCGATGATAATTCCTAATCCCACTTGTCCAACAACCTTAAATTTACCGGCTAGCCCTTCCTTATTCTTTCTAAACACCTTGATATAGTCGTCTAAAAATCCAACGGCCCCCATCCAAATAGTAGCGATGATCATTAAAATCACATAGATATTTTCGAGCTTTGCAAACAGCAAGGTTGGCAACAAAATACCACCAATAATAATTAAGCCACCCATCGTAGGAGTGCCTTGTTTTTGTGCTTCTCCCTCTAAACCCAAACTGCGTACCGTTTCGCCAACCTGCTTCCGTCTCAGTAGCTCAATGAGCCTACCACCATAAACAGTCGTAATCGTTAAAGACAAGATAACCGCCATACCAAAACGAAAAGAGATATATTGAAATACCCCCGCTCCAGGCAGATTAAGATGATCATGCAAATACGTAAATAAATAATACAGCATTCTTATGGTTATATTGGAATTCTCCGTTTATTTCAATTAATAATCTCGCTAAAAAGTGTTTGCAACACCGCTTTATCATCAAAAGCTTTTTTTTCGCCTTTAATCTCCTGATATTTTTCGTGGCCCTTTCCAGCTACTAACACAATATCTCCAGGCTGCGCTAAATGAACCGCGGCCTTAATGGCTTCATACCTGTCGGTAATGGCAAACACATTTCGTCGCTTGTTTTTAGGCACACCCTGTTCCATATCATGAATAATTTGCTGCGGATCTTCGCTTCTTGGGTTATCTGATGTCAGAATAACCTTATCGCTTAGCATAGCCGCCACTTCGGCCATTTCCGGGCGCTTTGTTTTATCTCTATCACCACCGCAGCCAAGAACGGTAATAATCTGCTCCTGTTTCTTACGCAATCCCACAATAGTTTCTAAAACATTTTTTACCGCATCGGGCGTATGTGCATAATCCACTATACCAACGACACCATTACCGGCTAACTGCGTATCAAAGCGTCCTTCCGCACCTGTAAGTCTGCTAAGAACAGTTAAGACCTTTGTGCTATCTTGTTCCAAAAGAACAGCAACACTATAAACAGCAATAAGATTGTAAGCATTAAATGCACCAACCAGCCGAGTCCACACCTCCTTACCGTCCATCTGTATCAGCATACCGTCAAAATGACTTTCTATAATTTTCCCTTTGAAGTCTGCAATACTTTTTAGTCCATACGTTTTACGATAGGCGTCCGTATTTTGTAACATAACGCTACCATGTTTATCATCGATATTTACCAGGGCAAATGCATTCTTTGCTAACCCATCAAAAAAAGCTTTTTTAGCTTTAAGATAAGCGTCAAACGTTTTATGGAAGTCCAGATGATCATGGGTAAGATTCGTAAAAACTCCGCCAACGAATGATAGTCCTGTTATTCTATGTTGAACAATAGCGTGCGAGCTCACCTCCATAAAACAATAATCACAACCTGCAAGCACCATTTCCTGCAAAAGTTGATTTAAACTCATGGGATCTGGTGTAGTATGGGTAGCCTCAACTACCCGATCATTTATTTTATTTTGGACGGTTGATAATAACCCTACATGAAAACCAAGTTGTACAAATAACTTATACAACAACGTCGCGACGGTTGTCTTGCCATTAGTACCTGTAACTCCGATCAGTCTCAACTTTGATGAGGGATTATCATAAAAATTAGCGGCAACAAGCCCTAAAACATAACTTGCGTCGTCTACCTGAATATAGGTAATATGATTATTGGTTTCTTTTGGCAAGCGTTCACAAATAACTGCTTTTGCCCCCAAAGCAACAGCTCTATCAATAAATACATGTCCATCTTGCTGCGTGCCCTTAATAGCCACAAATAGGTCGTTCATCCCTATCTTGCGCGAGTCAAAACATATGTTATGGATATCCATATCCATACTACCTATAGTATGTTTTATAGCTACTCCTTTTAATATTGTTGACAATGCGCTCATTCAAGTTCAATTGTTATAGGTGTTCCCTTATTTATGAGTTCACCCGGATTCACCGATTGCCTAATAACCCTCCCTTTTCCTTTAACAAAGGTTTTCATCCCTACGTTTCCCAACAGATATACTGCGTCCTTAAGCCCCATCCCTTTTAAATCAGGCACTTTACCCTCGGGTATTTCATCATCCGAAACGATTCTTTGTACCGTATCTTCCTGATGAATCTGAGCTGATTTTAAACCAAAAGCATTAAACACATATTGACTATCTTTTTGAAATCCAGCTTTAATATTTGGCACAGGATTTATAGACGCAAATTGCAATCCTTTAAAATCATGATACATTTGTACGTCCCCTGCATAAACTTTTTCTGCAATTTCTTTAAAAACCGGACCAGCAACGCTCGCTGCATAATATCCCTTTCTGGGATTCTGAATAACCACAATCATGGAGTACTTGGGTTTTTCAGCGGGGAAATATCCTGCAAAAGATGCTTGATAACGTCTTACCCCTTTATAACCTGCAGCTCCATTAGCCATTTGGGCAGTTCCTGTCTTTCCTGCAATCTTAAACAAATTGTTTTTTAAACCTTTTCCAGTGCCATTTTGAACAGTTCCTTCCAACATACCCTGCAATTTTTTGATTACGTCAATGGGCGCAATTTGCTCGTCAATAACTCTGGCATCAAATTTTTCAACAGTATTACCAAGCCTCCTTACCTCTCTCACAAATAGCGGCGCAATCATTTTACCATCGTTCGCAACAGCGTTATATAGCGCTAAAGTTTGTAAAGGAGTTTGTAACAACTCGTAGCCATAAGCCATTTGGGTGAGCGACAAGCCGTTCCAGCTTTTATTTTTTGGAGTTTTCACCAGTGGCGACGCTTCTCCCGGGATCTGCAACCCCAATTGATCATTCAAATGCAGGTCCCTTAATCCTTTCGTAAAAACAGCTGGAGAATCTTTATAATGTTGATATATTAATTTTGTTATGGCCGTATTTGAAGAAACCTCAAACGCTCTTTTTACACTGATAAGCCCATAGCCTCCCTGATGATCATCTCTGATAGTTTTACTATACACCTTGAATGTTCCACCTCTGGTATCAACCAAATCAGCAGTATCAATCTTACCATCTTTCAACGCTATTAAATAAGAAGCCAATTTAAAAGTAGAACCTGGTTCGGCACTCTGTGCAACAGCATAATTAAATTTTTCGTTATAAATACCGTCCCCAACTTTTGTGAAATTAGCCACCGCCCTAACCTCGCCGGTAGCCACTTCCATCAGAATTACACAACCGTTATCAGCGTCGCTGGCAATCAGTTGCTTCTCAAGCGCCTTCTGTGCAATGTCTTGCATATTAATATCAATAGTTGATATAATATCTGCTCCATCTGTTGGCGACACTTCTGTATCCTCATTTATAGGCATCCAACTTCCCCCCGCAATACGTTGCACCAGGCGGCTACCGCTTACTCCGTCCATGTATTCTGCATAGGCCCCCTCCAGTCCAACAGGTTGTACATGATCATTTTTATACCCTATTGTACGTGCAGCGAGCGTTTTAAATGGCAAAATTCGCTTGTTTTTTTGCTCAGCGATCAATCCCCCTTTGTATTTTCCCAAATTGAATATGGGGAAAGCACGCACAGCCTTCATATCTTGAAAACTTACGTTTCTTTTCACCAGGAAGTAGCGGTTTTTATCCTTCCGGGCCTTTCTAAGTAAACGTCTATATTGATCGGCAGATTTGTCATTAAAAAAGGTAGCCAAATTGGCCGCCAACGAGTCCACTTTGGAATAAAACACATCATCTTCCAGAATACCAGGTGCCACCATATCCATTCTGATATCGTATTCCGGTACAGAAGTAGCCAACAAACTGCCATCTGCAGAAAATATATTTCCTCTTGTTGCTTCCACTGTCTGATATCTGGTAGACAAACTATCTGCCATCGCTTGCCAATGAGCTCCTTGAACAACTTGTAAGCTGAACATTTTGTACAGCACAGCTATGGCAAATAATACCATAGCCCCGAAAGACAGGTAAACCCGCAGCAATATGTCTGTTCTAATATTCATATCAACTAAAACTGTTAATCTTTACGATCATTAACGCTCAGTACTATTTTCTTAGGTGGTTCAACTAATATTTTCAAACCTAACGTATCCACCTTCTTTGCTACCTCGCTCTGTGTGCTCTTGAGCATTAAATCAGCTTTTAGGGATTTATACTCCCAGCTTAAATATTTCACTTCCTTTGATAAGGAATCAATCTCTCGCACACTATCTTCGGCAAAATGTCTATTCGCTATATACACAATAGCTAATAATGCTAAAAAACTTATAAAAGGAACAGCAGCAACAGCACTCGCGGCCGACAGACCTTTTATTGTCAATAAAGACCTTAGAAAATCTTTAGACTCATCTGCCTTTGCCTCTACATCATTTTGCAAGGCTTCCTGTTGCTCCTCACTTAATCCCTCATTTTTATACTTATTTAACATAACCGCTAGCTATTTATTTTCTCGGCCACTCTCAATTTAGCACTTCTAGCCCTATTGTTACTTTTTATCTCTTCTTCCGAGGCAATTATCGCTTTACGCGTTACCAGCTTAAAAGGCTTTATTTCGTTACCAAAAAAATCCTTTTCAACATCCCCCCTGAACTTGCCTTTCATCATGAAATTCTTCACCAATCTATCCTCTAAAGAATGGTAAGACATCACAACAAGCCTACCTCCCGGTTTCAATACAGCTTCTGTCTGTAATAGAAATTCTTGCAGCACCTCCAATTCTTTATTTACTTCTATTCTTAGTGCCTGAAATAGCTGCGCAAAATATTTATGCTCTTTTCCTTTTGGTACTAACCTAGCGACAGCAGTTTTTAAATCAGACACTGTATTTATAGGTCTTATCAATCGCGCCGTTACAATTGCCCGAGCCAAGCTCTTAGCATTCTGAATTTCACCATACATACCAAAAATTCGATGCAAATCTTCTTCGGTATAGCTACCCAGTATCATCTTCGCATCCACATCACCCAACTGATCCATACGCATATCCAAATCAGCATCAAAACGGGTAGAAAATCCTCGATCTGCTTCATCAAACTGATGAGAAGACACCCCCAAATCAGCCAGAATCCCATCCACCTCTTTAACTCCCTGAAGCCGCAGATGATTCTTTAAAAATCTAAAGTTCTGATGTATTAAACTAAAACGTTCATCCGGCAATATATTGAGCAAGGCATCAGGATCCTGATCAAATGCTATCAACCGACCCTTTTCTCCCAATCTTTTCATAATTTCCTTTGAATGCCCACCACCACCAAAGGTTACATCTACATAAACGCCATCAGACTTGATGGCTAACGCCTCAACACATTCACGCAACATAACAGGCACATGATACACACTATCCATCCGTCATCCTCCTATTTAAATTCCCCATAACTTCTTCTGCCAATGCAGCAAAATCATCCCCCTCATCATCCCACTGCGCATCGTAAGCCTCTTTCGCCCACACTTCAATTTTGTTGAACTGACTCGCCAACACCACCTCCCCTTCTATTCCTGCATATTCCAACAACGTTTTCGGTATCAGAACCCTATTCGCAGCATCCAAACTCAACTCCGTCGCGCCCCTCATAAACTTCCGCACAAACTCTCTCGTTTTACGTTCAAATGTGTTGAGCTTACTCAGCTCCTCCATAATCCTGTCCCATTCTTTCCTCGGATAAATCACCAGATGCTCCTCCAACCCCCTATTGATGACAAGCCCCTCCCGTTCAACCTCAGGCATTTGCTTCTTGAGGTTGGCAGGCAATACCATTCTTCCTTTGGTATCCAACTTACATTCAAATTCTCCAAGAAAATGAGCCATCTATACAGTTTATCCAAATAATCAAATGTAAAATTAGATAAATCTTCCACTTTCTCCCACTTTCTCCCACAAAAAAGTTTTCCACAGGTTCTTTCTCCCACCGAAACGTATTATTTAACACAGTTAGTGAATACCTAAATGCAGTCAGAAAGCGCAATTTTAGCCAAAAATGATTTTAGTCAAGGAGGAAATTCATCCCAACGCAAGTGCAAAAGATGATTAGAAACTATTGTAACATTGCTTTTTTATAATTAAATTTACTTTAAAAAAGTAGCTGAAAAACAACGCTTACCAAAACATTTTCGTGGGAAAAAATGTATTAAATAGTAAACCGCCACACACGATAAGCGAGCGGCCAATTAGAAACAAACTTAAATTAAAAAAAAGATGAACTTCAAAAGATCATGCATACTATCCGTTATAGTAATGGGTTTATGTTTCTGCCTAATATCCTGTAGTTCAAAATCACTGAAAGATCAAAGGGCGCAACAAGAGATTGAATACATTCTGGAACCTGGGGCTCAAGTAGACGTTGAAGAAGGAGTCGCAACTTTTACGGGCACATTTCCTAATGAGGACAAGTTGAAAGAGGCGGAGCAAACAGCAAGAAATATCAAAGGGATTAAATCCGTCATCAATAACGCAACCATTGCCCATCAAATACAAACAGCGGTTGACACTACATCGACAACTAATTAAGCATAAATAGACATGTTAGCAAAAAAAATAAAGGGGCGATCTAAATAGACGCCCCTTTAACTGTATATTCAATGTAAATTATTCATTTACAGCCTTTACTCCCGGCAGTTCTTTTCCTTCCATGTACTCCAATAACGCTCCCCCACCAGTACTTACATAACTCACATCTTTTGTCATATTAAATTTAGTAACAGCCGCTGCAGAATCGCCACCACCTATTAGAGAAAAGGCCCCTTCCTTGGTAGCTTCCACAACAGCTTCGGCAACCGTCTTTGTTCCCTTTGCAAAAGTATCCATTTCAAAAACCCCCATTGGCCCATTCCATAGAATCGTTTTAGACGATGTGATCACTTTAGCAAACTCTTCAGCAGACGCCGCACCTATATCCAATCCCATTTTATCGGCAGGAATTTGATCGTTCGGACCATCATATACAGCAGCATCATTCGCAAACTTATCAGCAATCTGAGCATCTGCCGGCAAAATCAACTGCACACCTTTTTCCTTTGCCTTTTCCACTAAACTATTTGCTAGATCAAGTTTATCAAGCTCTACCAGAGATTGGCCAATTTCCCCACCTTTCGCCTTTACAAAAGTGTAAGCCATCCCGCCACCAATAATGAGGTTATCGACTTTCGAAAGCAAGGCCTCTATCAGTTCCAATTTATCAGAAACCTTAGCACCCCCCATAATCGCTGTAAAAGGTCTTTCTGGATTATTTAATACTTTCTCCGCATTCTTTAATTCAGCAGCCATTAAATAACCAAAGTATTTTGCTTCTGGGAAAAATTTAGCAATTACCGCAGTGGAAGCATGAGCTCTGTGTGCTGTACCAAAGGCGTCGTTTACATATACATCTCCAAGCGCTGCTAATTTTTCAGCAAAGGCCTCATCTCCCTTTTCCTCCTCTTTGTAGAACCGTAAGTTTTCCAGGAGCAAAACCTCTCCTTCTTTTAAGTTAGCAGCCTTTTCTTTTGCTTCCTGCCCTATACAATCGTCAGCGAACTGAACATCCACACCCAGCTCAGCAGATAAATGTTTCACAATATGTTTTAAGGAGAACTTATCCGTAGGCCCGTCTTTCGGTCTACCCAAATGCGACATTAGGATAACGGCACCCCCATCTTTGAGAATCTTCTCAATGGTTGGCTTTGCCCCTTGAATGCGATTATCGTCTGTAATATTAAAATCTTCGTCAAAGGGCACATTAAAATCAACGCGCACTAAGGCCTTTTTTCCGGAAAAATTCAAATCTTCAATAGTTTTCATATACTCTAATTAATTAATTCGTAAACAACCATGAAGCTATCTTATACAGCCACATGGTTGACAGGAGCGATATAAGTTAGTTTCATTTGGATAAATATTTTCAGTATATCAATTATAAAACACATTACCTTACTTTCAATTGACAGATGGGTCAAGTCAAGAATAAATATTCAAAATCAGTCCGTTCTTGTTCCAAGAAAGTCATAAAAAGCCAGCAAGACACTTAACAGTTTTGCAACAAACATAGATAAAATCACAAATAAAATCATACGTTTATGCAATAAAATTCTATCTTATCAAATGCACAAAGCATTCATGATCCAAGGGCAAACACATGCTCCGTGGGTGTCGATCTCTAGTACTTGAAACGTATCCGAGACAAATTGAAGCCCAACCCTTGCCTTAACCCAGCTAATGCATCATCTCGCCTTTATCAGAGATTTCGGACTTACTTTTCTGAATCTTCACCAACAAATCCACCAACCTATTTGAATAGCCAAATTCATTATCATACCATCCTACAACCTTCACTAAGCCCCCTACTACCGAGGTTAACTGTGCGTCAAAAACACAAGAGTATGGTGAGTTGATGATATCTACCGAAACGATCGGATCTTCCGTATACTGTAGCACCCCTTTTAAATGATCACTGGCTTCATCCGCAAAAGCTTGGTTGATTTCTACTACAGAAGGTTTATGTTCCAATATACAGGTAAAATCTGTAAGCGAACCATTCAATACCGGCACCCTGATTCCCGCTCCTCCTAGTTTTCCTTCCAAATGTGGAAATACATTTGTTACAGCCTTTGCCGCACCTGTGGTAGTGGGGATAATAGATGCTGAAGCGGCCCTTGCTCTTCTTAAATCTTTATGAGGCGCATCATGCAAATTTTGGTCGCCCGTCATCGAGTGTACAGTAGTAATATAACCATCGATAATTTTCCATCTTTCATCCAACACCTTTATCATTGGAGCCACATTATTGGTTGTGCAGGAGGCGTTAGACAGAATGGTACTTTTCAAATCAATTAAGTCGTCATTTATACCCAAAACAACGGTTGGTACATCTTTATCTAGAGAGGGGGCTGATATCAATACCTGCTTTGCACCTGCTCTTACATGCTCTTCTGCCAGTGCTTTGGATGTAAATCTGCCGGTACATTCCAATACGACATCTATATCAAATGCTTTCCATGGCAAATTAGCAGGTAATTTTTCGTTCACAACCTTGATCGCTTTATCATTAATGATCAGAGAGTCGTTCTCTACATACACCTCTCCATGAAAAGGACCGTGAACTGAGTCGTATTTAAACAAATGCGCAAGCGTCGTCACATCGGCCAGATCATTAATAACAACAACATCTATAGTTGCATTCCGTATGATTATATTCCGTAAAGTATTACGGCCAATTCGGCCAAAACCGTTAATGGCTACCCTCATCTGCTGTTCTAGAATTTTATGTTAGCTCGCACGCAAACTTAGATAAAGTTCGCTTGATATCCAAAAGCAAACAATACAGATTTCTATCTGTTAAAAACACATGCACAAACAATATCGGCGTAATGAAAAAACCTATTAAAACTAAGGAGCTCCAGCCCACAGATTCAACAAGAGAAGCCTCAAAAGACAATCAGGTGGTAAAAAATGAAGAGGATAAAACCTATAAGAGGGAAGACGCAACAATGCCCAATCCGGAAAAGAAACGAAAATTCAGCGAACAACCTCCAACAAAACATAACACTCACAACTAAAAGATATTTTCCAGATAACGAGACAGGGCTGCATTAAATCCTTCAGGGTCCTCTAGATTAGGTAAATGCCCGCATCGCTCCATGGTTAAGAGTTCGGCATTTTTGATTTCGTTCTTTAAAATTTCTGCATGTTGTTCGCTCATCAACTTATCCTTCTCTCCCCGTATAACGAGACATTTGAATGGGATTTTCTTCAAACTATCTGTGGTATCCGTGCGTGAAGCCAATGCCAACAGGGTCGCGCAAATACTCCTGACATCGTTTCTTCTTATACTGCTCCTAATCAGTTCTACTTCCTCCTTTCGGCTGATGAGGCTTTCTTCCGCAAAAACATTCTTCACAAAGCCGATAGCAAAAGTGCGTTTTCCGTACTTTAGCACTGACTGTATCGTGTCAAATCTCTTAATTTTAGCTTCATTCGTGTCGGCTATAGAGTTTGTATCTGCCAACACTAAACCAAAGAAAAGAGAAGGTGCCAATTCATTGGCTCTTAAAGCAATATAGCCTCCCATCGAAATACCACACAATATTACTTTAGGCAGCCCCAACTTCTCGATAAAAACAATCAGATCTTTTGCAAAAACATCGATACTAAAATACCCATGCCCACTCGTACTCCTCCCATGCCCTCGTACATCTATCGCAACTCCCTGAACATTTTGGGGCAAGGATGCCAATTGGTGCACCCACATATTTTTATTAAAAGGAAAACCATGGATAAAAAGGATGGTCTTGTCGGCATTTTCAGTTTCCTTAACTAGATAGGATATGCTGATATCTCCTATTCTGATTTTTTTTCGTTGTATACTATTGTTGTCCACCATATCCGTTATTAACTCCAAAAATATAAATATGTTTGAAAAAAGCGAGATCAGAGATCATTCGATTTCAACCTTTGAAACGACTTGTTCACCCTTCGTTTAGTCTGTCTCAGGTATTTAATTATAGATCACTTCATAACTTGACGATATTTTTGGTTCATAAAAATTACTAAAAATTAACACAATGAGAAACAACAAAACTAGTATTTCTTTTATGAAACATCTTATGCTACTCATCTTAGTAGCCGTTGGCATAACATCTTGCAGTAAAGATGATGTAAAGATTGAAGACCCGGATCCTGTAGCGATTGATTATCATCAAACAGCTCCTACCCAATTTATTGACGCAGATGGGGCCAAATACGCTTATCGGGTATTAGGTGATAAAAGCGGTACACCTTTGGTGCTTGTATCTGCTTTGGGTAGTGGAATGGATGATTGGGATCCGGCCGTTACAAATGGTCTTGCTCAACATTATAAGGTGATATTGTTTGACAATAAAGGTGTAGGTTCATCCACCGGCAGCACACCGGCAACTATAGCCGATATGGCGAAGGATGCAGTTAGCTTTATCAAAGCACTGGGTTATACAAAGGTAAACTTAATGGGCTTTTCGATGGGTGGTTTCGTCTCTCAGCAAATTGTACTTACAGAACCTGGCTTGGTGAATAAACTCATACTTACAGGAACAGGCCCCAAAGGAAGTGAAGGTCTTTCCAATTTGCCAAATCTGCTGGCTGCTGGCGCCGACCTAAGTCCAGAGGAACGATTTTTGAGCTTTGCCTTTACAGCATCGGAAGCGAGTAGAAAAGCTGGCGAAGCATCTTGGGATCGGTCACAGAAACGCACCGAAGATCGGGATGCTGCACTCAGCAATGAAACCGGCGTAGCTCAATTAACCGCAGTACTTGCTTGGGCTCAACCTTATCCAGATGCTTTGAAAGAACTAAGCACCGTTACACAGCCAACACTGATTGTAGAGGGGGAAGAAGATATCCCCGTTCCTGTGATCAATTCGATCAATATGTCAAAGGCTATACCTAATGCCCATTTAGTTCTCTATCCAGATGCCGGTCACGCATCTTTTGCACAGTACTATGATAAGTTTGTGCATGAAGCCATTAGTTTCTTGAATAAATAAGGGATCATACCGAATTCTTGGGGGGATGACGCGAATTGAAAACTGGCTTTAGTAATGGGTGTATAACCCTCCAACCCCCATATAATCTATATCCTTTTCCGATACTTTACCGATAGGTGTCCGTTAAAACGCCGTTTTTAGAGGTTTTTATCGGAGTATTATAGGATATTACCGGGATATAGCACGGATAGAGCATGAATAGAGAACGGAGGAGGCACGGTTGAAACATAAATGAAAATTTGCTTTGTCTTATCCTTGATCCAAGAATTCAACTTGATCCTAAATAAGTAGCTAAGCTTATCATGAAAGCCTACAGCAAGATATTCATTTTTTAAAAGGCAGAAAACCTACGATTAAGCATTAAAGAAAAAAGGGGATGATTTAAGAATCACCCCCTTTTTGTGCACTTGAAGGGAGTCGAACCCCTAACCTCCTGATCCGTAGTCAGGTGCTCTATCCAATTAAGCTACAAGTGCGTTCCGAATTGGATTGCAAAGATATGAACGATTCTTAAATTTCCAAAAATAATCCGCAAAAAAACACGCATACGCAGTACAAACAGCGTTAACAGGTTGATTTTGTGACAAAAAAACATCTTCACATAACAAAAGCTTTCGTTCAAAACCATAATAATCAACGCAATTGAAAGATTAATAGTGCTTTTTTACTCGTTAAGAATTTATAATCAAAAAGATAGAGTAAAGAAACAAGCAAAGTACTTGGGATATTATTTGAACAGAGACCCAGAAATAAAAAAATAAGCCTTACCTTTGCGACCGTTCTTTTCAAAGAATGGTTATGTACGCATTTCTCTTTCTTTCAACATCAAGAAAAGAAAAACACGAATTACGCGACATGTACAACAAATACTAATTGATGTCAATTGGGGTTTTAAAATTTTATACGCATGCTAAATTTAGTTTTATTTGGTCCTCCAGGAGCCGGAAAAGGCACACAATCACAAAAACTTATTGAAAAATATCAATTGGTTCATCTTTCAACTGGTGATATACTCCGTGGGGAGATCGCGCAAGGAACTAACTTGGGAATAGAAGCCAAAAAATTAATGGATGACGGAAAATTAGTGCCAGATGAAGTAGTCATCGGCATGATCAGTAATAAGCTTGACAGCAACACAGACGCCAATGGTTTTATTTTTGACGGTTTCCCGCGTACGGTTGCACAGGCCGAGGCTCTGGATGCGTTACTGAAATCAAAAGGCGAAAAAATTGCTGGCATGATTGCTCTTGAAGTAGCCGAAGATGAACTAGAGAAACGCCTATTGCTCCGCGGCAAAGAATCCGGTCGTGCAGATGATGCCAATCCTGAAATTATTAGGAAACGCATTGCCGAGTATAACTCAAAAACCACACCTGTTGCTAACTATTATGAGCAGCAAGGAAAATTACAAACCATCAATGGCATCGGTTCTATTGAAGAAATCTTCAATCATATCCGTGCAGTTGTAGAAAACTACTAAGCATATTTATCCCTTTTAAGAATGGCCCAAGGTTCAAATTTTGTTGATTATGTAAAGATATGTTGTCGTTCAGGTCATGGGGGGGCAGGTTCGGCCCATCTTCATCGCGACAAGCATACGGCAAAAGGCGGACCTGATGGTGGTGACGGTGGCCGTGGGGGGCATATTATTTTAAAAGGTAACAGCCAGCTTTGGACACTGCTACATTTAAAGTATCGCAAACATATTATAGCAGAGCCGGGAGGTCCCGGCTCCAGTGCTTTGCAGCATGGTAAAAATGGTGATGATGAAATTTTAGAGGTGCCTTTGGGTACCGTTGCTAAAAATGCTGAAACCGGAGAAGTATTATTTGAAATTACTGCCGAAGGAGAAACCAAGGTTCTTACCGCCGGCGGCCGTGGCGGACTGGGTAATTGGCATTTTAAAAGTCCAACCCAGCAAACCCCAAGATTCGCACAACCTGGTGAAGAGGGAAAGGAAGAGTGGATTGTATTGGAACTAAAGGTACTGGCCGACGTTGGTTTAGTTGGATTCCCGAATGCAGGAAAATCCACATTATTATCGGTAGTTTCTGCTGCAAAACCGGAAATTGCCGACTATCCTTTTACCACATTGGTTCCAAATCTCGGTATCGTTTCGTATCGCGATAACAAATCTTTCGTGATGGCAGATATCCCGGGGATTATAGAGGGCGCTTCAGAGGGAAAAGGTTTGGGATATCGATTTTTACGTCACATTGAACGTAATTCTGTATTACTGTTTATGATACCGGCAGATACACATCGTTCGATAGCGGAAGAATTTGACATCTTATTGAACGAACTAACTGCCTACAACCCAGAGTTATTAGATAAACCGCATTTACTCGCCGTCACTAAATCTGATGTATTAGACGATGAGTTGCAGGCCGAAATGGAAGCAGATTTACCAAATACTATCCCACATGTTTTTATTTCTTCCGTTGCCCAGAAAGGTCTTCAAGAATTAAAAGACATGATCTGGAAAGCGATTAACAGCTAATAAGATCCTCATCAGGGGCATCCGCCATTTCCCAAGAAAAGAGATAGTACGGATCATAACAGAGATCGGAAAAAGCTATTAAAACACCTGTTTGATACTCTTAATCTTAAATTTGAAAATGATCAGCTCCTCGTCCCTCTTGATCAAGAGTGTAACTGGTCTTTTAGGCCGTTGCAATGCTTTTTTATACTCCGAAAAATTCACACTAAAATCATTATTGACAGCCAATAGCATATCACCCTCCTTTACTCCTGCAATATCAGCTGGCGAACCCTTTGCTACCCCTCCTATCTCAATAACACCATGAATAAGCTGCAGATCTATTCCCGAATATGCATAATCAAAACGCTCACGGAAACTTCCATTGGGTGTAAAATGGATATCTCCATTGGCATAATTATAAATAACATTGAAACGTCTAAAAATATCATTTCCTATCAAGCCGCCAAGATAAGGGTATGAAGTGACGTCATATACATCGTCAAAAATCAATGTGGGCACATGCTTGAACTTATACGGTCCAAACTTCAACTCCTTGATAACCGTAAGGTCCATATGAATTTTACCTCCCAAACCATGGCCTTCCTTTGGCCATAATTTTCTGTTCCAAGCCAATAAAGTACTATCCTCTACAAATTCTCTCGACAACATGACACACACACCCGCTCCGATATCATGCAAAAACCGCGCATTTATCTCATGTTTATCTTTTAACAATGCTTTTTGTACTACCAGACTTTTAATATTGGGTTTCAGTAAAAAACCGCCTTTCGGATATCGAATAGTACCCTGTGAGCAGATTTGCATCAGGCTGTCGTCGTAATTAATTTTTAGGATATACCTACTAAATAAAGAGTAGCCGATAATTCCATCCACTTTTACACCGTAAACACTCGACAAGAACCCATAATCGTTGATATGAAAATTTAAACTATCCACTGTATATTCAGGAAAATTTAATTGCTGATTGTACACATAACTTACCTCCTTGATGCCGGCAACTCCTCTGATCCTTACCTTACTCGGCTGGGGTTCCAATCCAAGAGAAACAACCGTAGATGAATCCAATGAAATACCACCACTACCTGTATCCAAAATAAAATTCAGCGTATCGGGAAAGTCTCCCAATGTTGCATTAAGTACAATCACTCCACCTGTTAACGTTTTGAATGGCACATCGCTCAACAAACGAGACGGAAAGGGCACAATTTCCTCTTGGCTATACGCATTAAAACATATAAATATGCCGAATAAGACGGCCAAAACACGTAAACGAGTAAGCATCTTTAAAGGGTTAAAATTGGTTCTAGCTATAAAAATAGTGAAAATAAACACTATTTCAAAAAGTAACAGGCCAATAATCGGGGAGATTAAAGGCCTGTTAACCAATTATAAACCTAAATTATGAAAGCGTAAATATACTGGTTTTTTATTTATTCACAAATTTCTTATAAGGAATGGTTACTTATTAAAAAAAGACAAAAAGTCAAAACACTATTACACAATCAATTACAATATAACCCGCTAGATTTTTGTTACAATCGCACGCCCTAACCCCAGTTTTCGGTGTAAAATGTTTATGTTTTTCCTATTTTCGCAAGCATGGCAAAATTGATCAATCTCAAATCCTTTCAAGAGTTTTTTAAATCGGGCTCAGCTGGTGGCATCATCCTGATTATATGCGTTGTCTTGTCGTTGATCATAGCCAATTCAAGCTTTGGAGACAGTTTTAATTCCTTTCTTGAAACTAAAATCGGCTATCAGACGCCGTCCGTCCATTTGGAATATCCAATTATCCAATGGATCAACGATGGCCTGATGGCTATATTTTTTTTGCTGGTGGGCTTAGAGATTAAAAGAGAACTTGTAGAAGGAGAATTAGCGTCTATAAAAAAAGCTACTTTACCTGTTTTTGCGGCATTGGGTGGCGTTATCGTTCCTGCTCTTATATATACTGCTTTTAATAAAGGGTCGGACTATACGGAAGGATGGGGCATACCCATGGCTACCGATATTGCTTTCGCCCTTGCTATTATCACCTTATTGGGGAAACGTGTTCCGGCTTCCCTAAAAATATTTTTGGCGGCCTTAGCCATTGTAGATGACCTGATGGCTATTTTGGTTATCGCGGTTTTTTATTCCTCAACACTTCATTACGTATACCTACTTTACGCCAGCGCTATCTTTGGACTACTCCTACTTTTTAATAGATTAGGTATTAAAAGTCTTGTTTTTTATCTGCTTCCAAGTTTACTTATGTGGTATTTCATCCATCACTCGGGCATACATGCAACCATTGCCGGCGTACTCACCGCCTTTACTTTACCCACTACACCTGATGCGAAGGAGTCTCCCTTGGAAAAATTAGAACACCTACTCGTCAAGCCTGTAAATTTCATCATTATGCCTCTATTTGCACTGGCAAATACCAATATCAAATACGAAGAAGGCATGCTAAACGGGCTGATTAGTCCCTTAGGACTGGGCATAGCCTTGGGTCTATTTATCGGTAAACCTATCGGTATCACTTTATTTTCCTGGCTTGCCGTCAAACTAAAAATCAGCAATCGGCCCAGCGGAGCAAACTGGAAACATATTTTAGGCGTAGGCATGCTGGGTGGTATCGGTTTCACGATGTCCATTTTCATCGCGATCCTATCCTTTGCTGATCTTTCCCATATTTTATCGGAAGCTAAGTTCTCTATCCTGATGGGGTCAGTACTTTCCGGAATAGCTGGGAGTTTATTATTAATATCCATAAGTGCCAAAACAAAAAAACACAGCAGCTAACCGGATTTCATCCTTTAGCAACAGTGAAATCCGATAGCCAACTTGTATTCATCTTTCTTAGACGATATATAAGTTTATTATGTGCTGCTAATTTTATACTAAAAAATAGACCGATCTCCGTATTCCGTCAGCAATATCGTAATATAATATTCACATACCTTGATAGTCAAGTATGCGGCGATTGTATGAAAACGCTAAAGCAAACATCTTTTTCACTGACAATCAAGCACTAATAAAATATTTAATTTTTATGTTTTGAAATACAAAATGGTTATCTATCTTTGCAAACCGAAAAACGAATAGAAATTCGGAAAAACAGCAAATGGCCCGTTCGTCTAGGGGTTAGGACGTTAGATTTTCATTCTAGAAACAGGGGTTCGATTCCCCTACGGGCTACACATCTTGAAGTCAAAACATACGAAAAGCCTGCAAATTAAACATTTGCGGGCTTTTTGTTTTATTAGGTTGTTATCTATTTTTAGAGACCAAGCAAATTATCTAGGGGGATTTGAAATATTGGCGAGAAAAATAGAACCTTTATTTGTGTTACTTTTATTCGTATATTGTTCATTTTTAAAGGCACTCATGCTACTTCGTGGTTCCCGCAAAAAGTGACGCTAATTTTAAGCTACACCTTCTAGCCATCTCAAGAAATCGGAGGAATTTGCCTTGCTGATAACAATAGTCTCAGGAGTTTCAACAACAAGTTTGGAAATAAGCTTTCGGGAAAAAAATCTTTCGATACTTGCAATGGCAAGCCGGTTGATAATAAATTGCCGGTTGGCACGGTAAAACGATTCAGGATCAAGCATTCGCTCCAATTCATCCAGGGTCGAGGTTATGAAATATTGTTGACTTTTAAGGGTCGCAATTTTAATCACCGCATTTTCTAAATATAGATAAGCTATATCACTTACCGGGAGAGGAATGATCTTTTCACGTTGCTCAACCAGTAATGACTTTTTATAAGTATATTTTAATTGTTGGCCCAATTTCTCAATAGATTGTGTCGCAGCAGCTGGTTCAAAAGCAGACTTTAGTCGTTTGAATTTTTCTATCGCTTTTGCCACCGCTTCTTCAGTGATGGGTTTTAATATATAACTGACCGCATTCGTTTCAAACGCATCGAGCATATATTCGTCATAAGCTGTACAAAAAATGATTGGGCTCTTTACAGGGACTTCCTTGTAAATTTCGAAGCACATTCCGTCCGCCAATTGAATATCAGAAAAGATCAGGTCAAGTGGACTTTTTCGTTCTAAAAATTCAATGCTTGCTTCTACGGAGTCGAGAATAGCAAGAACCTCATTTGCTGTGTCTTGGTTAAGCAAGATCCTTTCCAGTTCTTTTGCGGCATTTATTTCATCTTCTATGATCAAAATTTTCATTCGAATATTTTTTTTAATGGCAATGAAGCTTGCATAAATATTTTTCACTTCTTTGTAGCTCCCCAATCGTGTTCAAGAGATCGCTACGCTTAGTTCATATCCTATTGTTTATGGCAATTTATGTAGTTTTCATCTATTTATTTTATTTTATTCATTTTTTGCTCGTTTTGTTTTTATAAGCATTCATGCTGCCTTCGGCGGTCAATGGCTGATGAGAGCTCGATGTAAATAACCGAAGCGACAGCGAAGCTCATTGACACCTGAAAATGTAAATACTTGTCAATAATCATTGCCATGAGTCCATTATTTACATCTCGGTTTCATGACTTTATAATTGGCAACTTTACGATAAACATGGTTGAATTTTTTTCTATGACTATATTCTGGGCAAATAAAAGTTGGTAACGGTTCATTAAATTGTTTAATCCAACTCCCGTTGAAGAATATGGAGCTTTTTTAGGGATAAAACTATTGCTGATCATAAGGTACACCGGATCATTGTAAAGCTCTATTCGCAAAGGATTATTTACGGAAGCTACGTTGTGTTTAATGGCATTTTCCAGCAACAATTGCAGAGTAAGTGGTGGCATTTTTGTTTGCATTAAATTTTCTTCGACGTCGATATTTATGGTAATAGAGGCCCCCATCCGTGTCTTGATAATGTATAGATAAGATTTGACAAAACTCAATTCATTCTCTAAGGAAACGAGGTTTAACTTGTTGTGAACAAGCATATACCTGTAAACACTAGCGATTTCAGAAACATATTCCTTGACTTGCTTATCCTGTGTTATCGCGCTTAAGGTATTTAACGTGTTAAACAGAAAGTGAGGACTCATCTGCTCTTTCAAATTGGACAGGTTGGCTTCTAACTGAGCTTGTTTAAGCTTCTCTATTTCTAGATTACGCCGTTGGCTTTCCCTGAGTAATTGCAAATAAAACACGATAAAGAATTGTACGGCGCTAATTAATATACACCTTAATATTAACAGGTACCAGTTCAGGTCTTCTTTGACTATGACAAACGAAGAGCTTTTTACAAATTTACCGACAACAAAATCGAGCGAGACCGAAACGAGAAAAATAGTTATAGCTACAAATATGATCTTGAATAAATAAACTACATATCGCCAATTATTAACAGCTAAAGCAAATTTTCGATTCAACCAAAGATGAAGAAAAAAGGCAAGTATTCCGGCTGTGAAAGTATATCTAATTGTACGGGCGGCTAAAAATAAACCACCTGATTGAACGTCATCCGCGGTCAATTTTATAGGTACTACAGCAAGGCCTATTCCAAGTGAAATGATGACGCCCAATATTCGATATTGTTTCGACATACGACTTTTTATCACTATATTATATGAATGTTCTGTAGGTTATTCCCGATGGACTTGATGACCTGCATAAACCGATCATGTTCTGGAGTTTTTAAACTGTTGAACAGAACCTTCTCTAAATTTACAATTTTATCCTTGATTAACCTCGCCAATAATCTTCCTTTGGGAGTCAACATCACCCGATTTTTCCGTTTATCTGCCCAGTCAGTTGTTACCTTCACCAATTCTTCCCGCTCCAAATTGGAAATCGTCCTCAGTACCGAGGACTTATCCCTACCGATCTCATCTGCAATTTGTTGCTGTGGCAATCCTTCTTCCCGAATACTAAATAAAACAGGTAACTGTTCTATTCTCACATCGATTCCCTGGGAAGATAAATATTGGTTGGCTTTGTTCCGCAACAACTTGCTGAGGTTATCGAGGTGGAATATGGCTAAATCTTCATTATGGTTCCCGTGATTCATCTATTACAAAAGCGTTTACATATCAACTAATAACGGCACAAATATCAACCCGATATTAAATTAAAAAAAGGTAAATATGGCACCAAAGTTAGCGATTTCCGCCGTTGCTGTGTACGCCAAATGAGTGAAGCGGGCAGTTTAGCCTTTAAGGCAGGCGTAAATTCCTGTTAAACTTTCCGAGGCGCGACCCATAATGACCATTTATATGCTGCCCGCTTTAACTGATAATTTGCCCGTTTCCCTTCACTTTTCTCGACAGATTAAAATTATTGCAGCTTCATTTGCATCATAAATAGGAGTTATATGATCGGACGAAGTCTTTGTGAGCGCCAAATAACAGGGTTGGCATGAGTGAATATTGGGAGCTTCGGAAACTAAGAGCCGACAGGGGTTTAACGGTTGTCAATACTGCCATGGCAGCCACATGGTTATCACTAAAAAAAGAAAAAGGGAGGAGTTTTCCATGAGGACAATCAACCTCCGACGAAGGAGGAAGCTTGAGTGCCTATTAAAGCAAACAAAACACGAAAAAACGATGCGTTACAACAAATTAATTGCCGACCAAATTTTTTCAAAATTAGGTCTGGATCTGAGTTGCAAAAAAGTAAAGCGGATTTACGAACAATGTATTTATACCGGCCCGACAGCCGCTTAATTTTTTACCGAACTATTGTTATCTAAACATTTGTGAAATGAGAAAAATGAGAACAGCGTTAATTACGGGAGCTAATAAAGGCATTAGCCTAGAAATAGCAAGAAAATTAATAGATGAAGGGTTTTTTGTATATATAGGCAGCCGCGACCTTCGAAAAGGTATAGAAGCTATTAAAGAACTGGCTGCCGAGGGCTTAGGCACCGTAGATGTAGTTCAATTGGATGCGAGCAACCAGCTATCGGTAGACGCTGCCCGAAAAGAAATTGGTGTTAAGACCGATGCACTGGACGTTCTCATCAATAATGCGGATATCATCGATAACATGCCTCAATCTGCTCGAAACTATTCTATTGACTCCATAAAGGATGTGTTTGAGACGAACTATTATGGGCCTATAAGGGTTGTGCATGCATTTTTTGATTTGATGAAAAAATCGCTCAACCCGCGCATCGTCAACGTTACCTGCGGTTTAGGTTCGCAGGCGGTCGCAAGCGACCCCGCCAATCCATATTACCCCTATAAAATAACAGGTTATCAATGTGCCAAAAACGCATTGAATATATACACAATCAATCTCGCGTATGATTTACGAGAAACAAATTTCAAGGTTAATGCCGTTGATCCCGGTTTTATAAAAATCGACTTCGACAATCGTCAGAGGGCTGAAACAATTGAAGAGGCAGGTAATCGTGTTGTTAAATATGCCTTGATTGGAAATGATGGACCTACAGGGAAATTTTATAGTGAAGAGTTATATCCGGCAGGCGAATGCCCGTGGTAATTGCTAAATTGAAAGGTTTTTTCTTCATTCGAACGAAAAGGAAATTACGAGAATGTAACCAAGCCGTTTTCCGTTAAATATTTCATTTTTACATCACAGAAATTTTGTATTTTAACATTCTCCGATCCGGTGAAAATGACATTCATTTTATAATTGGAACTTTTATTCCAAAACAATATATGTGGTTCGTCATCAGGGTATCTTTTTTAATAAATACGATGTAGCTGAAAAATCATCACCCACAGGAATTACGCGGGGAGGCTATGCAGACAATATCGTGGTAACAGAATATTTGCCATCAAAATCCCCGATGGTATAGTAGGGCTCTGCTCAACTTCCGCTTGCTCTTTCTAATCACGATTAGAGAGTATACATCTATTAGTCTGTTAATTTTATCTTATTCTTTTTTTAGTCTGTTGATTTTTTCAGCATATTTATCTACTGAGGATTTAGATTGCGCTTTCTCAAAATACTTAATGGCATTTTTTACATCACCTTTTTTGATTAACACCTCTGCCATTAAATTGTATGATTCGTCATCATTTGGGTACACATCAATAATCTGTTTCGTTAACATCTCAGCCTCATTGATTTCTCCTTTCGATAAATAATAGTCTGCAAACTGATAGAATGAATTATATGGAAGTACAATATCAGCACCATAAGATTCAATAATATCACTCTTCTTTGCTTTCAATACTTTCAATGGATCATTTTTATGATAAAGTAGTACATCCATTGCCAAGCTATCAGAAAAATGCCAGTCGTGAAATATAAAAGTTAAACCCGATGGAATACTTACTAAAGGGGTAGTCATATGATTAAACCCTTTCAGGTAATCAAAATGCCAATTCTTCGAATTCAGGTTGTATTCCCTGAATAAACTATCTGTTTTTAACGCACCCAATTTAAAGCCACTATCCTGGAAGCCGTCGTCTCCTGTAGAAAAATAATACTTTTGCATTACCAAATTGCTATCTGGTGGTGTAACTATGTAATCATTTAATTTGGTAAGTATTTTCGACTTAACAGCAATTTATTTAGGGCAAGAAAGTTACTTAAAGAAAGATTGGGACATTATTACAAAGTTAGAAAATGAGAAAGCTAATAGATGAGGATTTACGAATACTATTAAATGATGATAGTAGTATTGATCATGATTACGAGGTCAAATTATATGAAGTTGTTTATAGAGGTCTCAACTCCCCACCGGAAATAACCACTGAAGATTTAGCCTCCGATGTCATTAAAGCCATTGAATATAAACTTGAATGGCAAAGCTTTCTAAAGCATTATGCCGTAGCTTCATTAATAATTATCTCAGGAATAGCTATTTTAATAATGGGTATTGCGGCAGTGGATAAAAATATGGTTGTAAAATTGGTGGCGCTTTTAGATAAGTACAAATTAGTTTGCCTGTTTGCATTGATGTTTTTTTGTGGAATCGAAGTTATGGATAAGTTATTTTCAATTAAGCAACATCAACATTAGAATATCCCTAGCATCGGCTTATTTCCTTAAAATTTTTTCCATTGCCTTTCCTTTTGCCAATTCGTCAACCAATTTATCTAAGTAACGAACGTTTCGTATTACGGGGTCTTCAATTTCCTCTACACGATAACCGCAAATTATACCTGTAATTTTTGAAACATTCGGATTAATTTGAGGTGCTTGTGTGAAAAAAGTTTCAAAATTGGTTTTGTTGTCAATATGCTGCTGCAATGTTTTTTCATTATATCCAGTCAGCCAAAATATAATTCCGTCCAATTCTGCTTTTGTACGTCCTTTTTTCTCTACTTTCGTAATGTAGTGCGGATAAACGCCTGCAAAAGACATTTTGTAAACCCTTTCGTTGTTTTTATCGTTCATCTTATTTATGCTTTTTTGTTTTTACTTTTTAAAATTAGTGCACTTACAAGAGCAACTACTAAACCAATGGGCAACACTTCAGAATAAGTAATTAAAATCACAAAAAGTGGGTTTTTGTACATCTCTTTGAAGTCTGCCATTTCTGTTGTTTTGGTTTGTAAATCAGCTTCCGCGCAATTATTCAAAACATAAGAAGTATATACATCAATAAAGTCGGGAACAAACAAGTAATAATAAAACAACCAAACGACAACATACATTGTAGAACCAACCAAAGCAATCAAAGCCCCCGTTTTAAAGGCTTTCCCAAAGGAAATAACCCCATCAAGATGTTTGTTTCGGTAATTTCTTACACCAAAGAAAATAAGCGAAAAAAGCACCACCATTGCCGCATAACCGACAATATCGTTGCCCTTGAAATCGGTACTGCTGTACATCATATTCACCATTACAATCATATTGGCGCATAAGATTGTCCCGATGATTAAGCCAAAAACAAATACTATTTTTTTCATCTGTTTAAATTTTTGAAATTCACCACAAAACTAAAATCAGATGCTACAATTTCCGTCATACTTTAGTACCTAAATTCATTTTTTAAGATATTTGGCGCTAAAGCACAGAATCTATTATTAGATGATTTTCAATTCTTTAGCTTTGGCTATTGCTTGTGTTCTGCTTTTTACGTCCATTTTGAAGTAGAGATTGGAAACGTGAGTTTTTACAGTGCTCAATGAGAGGAATAAATTTTCTGAGATGTCCGTATTGCTGCATCCTTTTGCCAAAAGTTGCAATACTTCATATTCCCGACTGTTTAAATTGAGCTTTTTAAGTTCGGTTTCGTTGATGGTAAATTCTTCGGGCAAGGTAACAAATACTTCTTTTTCTACAATTACGGTTTCCACTTTGGGTTTTACAAGTTGTGCCGCTACCCAAACGCCTAAACCTGTAAAAAATACAGCAACGAGTCCGATGTATATGTCTATGGAATTATCAACGATTAAGAATTTCCATTGCAACCATTTTAGGGCGAAAATCAATACCCCTAAAATTAGTCCATATAAAATGATATGTCTAAAGTCTTTCACGTCAGTTTGTAAATAAACTCTTCTATTTCGGTTTGCCGTGCATTTGCAAAACCTTTGTCAGTTCCAATTTTGACAAAACCACTTTTCTCTAAAATTTTTTGTGAGCCAAAATTATCAAAAGCAACTCGTCCGAAAATTGGTCGCATAGTTTCAATGGTCAGAAATTGTTTAAGTGCCCTTGTCCCAATTCCTTGTCCCCAAAAGTTTCTGTCTATCCAATACGTAATTTCCGCTTCGCCTTCCATTTCAAACTTTGAGATACTTCCCGCGATGGTTTCATTTACAAAAATTGTCTGCATATTTACAGTAGTATCGGCTAGAAGTTTTGTATATTTTTCAAGGTAAGCCGTTCTATCTGTCGGGTCTTCAGGAGTGAATGCTGCTAAGTAACTTGCTTTTTCGTCAAGTTGAAATTCAAAAAATGCATTTAAGTCATCTTTTTCGGTTTTAGTCAATTTGATAGGGCTGGTTATCATTGGTTTTAATCTTGTAAAGTTTTGTAGCTTACTAAATTGCTATTTTCACCTTAAAGATACGGATATTTCCCAAAAGTGATACTCTACAAAAAGCAGTCATTTTTCAGCATAGGCCCTTGACTTTCCATTTCGTTTGTCAGTTAAACGACTGCCTGAACTCCAAGGGTGAAAAATTGGTCTTTGCTTTGAAAAGTTTACAAAAAGATTGTGCGTGTTCAAAGCCCAACTCGTAAGCGATTTCGCTTACAGAGAAATCGGTTGTGGATAGTTTTTCTTTAGCTTTTTCAATCAACTTTTCGTGAATATACTGTTGCGTGTTTTGTCCGATTAGCATTTTGAGCAAGCCACGCAAATAATTTGGCGAAATATTTAGTTGTTCCGAAATATATTGAACATTTGGCAAACCTTTTGAAATCAAATCATCGCTATTAAAGTAGTCTGAAAGTAGTTTTTCCAATCGGTCAAGAATTTGATGGTTGTTTCTTTTTCGGGTAAGAAACTGCCTTTGATAAAAGCGCTCTGCATAGTTCAGTAGTGTTTCAAGGTGCGAAACAATAATGTCCTGACTGAACTTATCAATGTTGTTGTGGTATTCCAATTTAATGTTTTCAATGATACCGTTTATGATTGTTTCTTCTTTGTCGGAAAGAAACAGCGCTTCGTTGGTGGCATAGTCAAAATAATCGTACCGCTTAATTTTTTTGGCAAGCGGTGTATTCCACAAAAAATTGGGATGGATGAACAGCATCCAACCTTCAAGGTTGGGTAGCATTCCACCTTCTTCACCACGCAATATTTGTCCGGGCGACATAAAAGCCATTAACCCTTCATCAAAATCATATTTCTGTTGTCCATAAAGAAGGTTGTTACAGCCCCTTTTGATTGATACGACATAAAAGTCGAAAATCACCGCATTTATATCAGAATGATTTTTAAATTTCGCTACATCCACAATACTGATAAGTGGATGATTAGGTTTTTCAAGTCCCATCAATCGATGCCCTTCTGTTATGGATTTTATTCTGTATGGTGTCGTATTTGCCATAGTACAAAGTTAGTTTTTAAATGAATATTCATCTGTTGATATTTATTGTTTTTCAGCAATCAGATGGAACACCCATCATTATATTTCTGTGTTTCTAAGAAAGTTTGTCAACGGGTGTTTCAGCCATATCATAATCAGAGGCAATGCTAAAAACGGAATTTCTATCAAAGCCATTTTAAAATTTCCTGCTCGTAATGCCAATGCCATAATAAGAAGAATTGATATCGCATTCAATACATTCCCTAAGAAAAATGTTTTAGGTATCAATAGTAGAATTCCAATCACAATCGTCAAAACACCAAAGAATGGAACAAACGATAGGCTAATACCTAATTCATTCATCATTTTGACTGATTCGGGATTGTTTTTGTAGTTAAATGTGTCCCAACCATGTTTGAAACTTAGCGATACTGAAACTATCAATAGCACTAATGAAATGATGTTCCTTGTCATTTTAGGATATAATTATTTAAAATGTAACCTGCTATTAATGCAATCGGAACACCGATGATAGCACTTGTTAAAGCCTTTCTTGCTTTATTAGGAAATTGATTTCTGTGTTTGAAATACAGAAAAAATCCTATTGGTGGTAACGCTTGGGAAAGTATAAACCACAGGCTTGACAAATTGTCTTTGTTGTTATCGTTTTTCATTTCTTATTTGTTTTTTATTGAACTCTTTTAAACTTGATTGTTTTCCCAAGGAGAGAAACACCCATATAGCCACGAAATTCTAACTCATTGACACTTTTTAATTTTGCTTTCAGGCTGTAGGAGCTTCCATTGTCTGGATTATACAATTTTCCACCTATGTATTCTCCTTCATTATAAGTAAGATTGGTAATGTTGACGATGTTCTGCCTTGACCTGCTATGCAAATTCCTATCTGGATTTTTGAAATCTTTTTTCGGTGTTTTTCCGTCTTCTTCGTACATCGTTGAAGCATATAACAACTTTCCGAAGTATTTACCTTCTGATTTGTAAATTTCAAATTTGAGTTCTACATCAGAATTTTGACTAAGCCAGATGCCGATTATTTTATCGGCAGGTAATTGTTGTGCAAAAGATGCAACCGGTACAAGTAGCATTGTGGCTACAAACAGCATTTTTTTCATTTTTGATTATTTAGTTGTTTAAATTTTTCAAACTCTCTATGTCCAACCTTCATAAGTAAATTGGGTACAATTCTGGTCGCCACTTTTATCACAGCTGATAAGCCCGGCTTGATTTCCAATTTGTCTTTCAAAATTCCTTTTATGGAAACGCTTACCATTTTATCCACATTCATCATTTGGCTTGGGTTAGGTTGCACTACCCAGTCATTTTGGAGATTAGTATTAACGCCCGGTGGTATCACTTCAAACACTTTCACATTGGTTTTCTCAAGTTGCAGACGCAATGCCTTTGTATAAGCGTGAACACCCGCCTTTGAAGCGCTATAAACAGGAGCAGAAGAATAAACCATAAATGCAATAGCCGACGAAACATTGATAATTGCCGAAGATTTTTGCTTTCTCAAATGCGGTAAAAATTGATGTATCATTTGGATAGTCCCCGAAAGATTGGTTGCAATTTCACGGGTAATATTTTCTAAATCCACTGTCGTGTCCTGCAAATCCACTAGCCGCATGAGCCCTGCGTTGTTGATGATGATATTCAACTCAGGGAACTGTTGTATAGTCTGATTGTAAAGTTGTTCAATGGCTGCCGGTTTGCTCACATCACTTTGAAAGATGTGGACTTTCGGAAACTTCTTTTTTGTTTCGTTCAACGCGTCAAGGTTACGTCCTGTAACGATGATGTTTGCCCCTTGCTCGGTCAATTGTTTTACAAACGCTAAACCGATTCCGCTTGTTCCGCCTGTGATGAGGATGGTGCTGTTTTTTAATTCCATTTTTTCTGTTTTTTATCCGGTACAAAGTTGCAGCGGCTTTAAAAAATAGATTAAGCCAAAACGCCTTTTGTTGTAGTCAAAAAACTGAACAAAGGTTGGGGTGTATTTGAGGCCAAGAGGTGTCATCCAATCTGGACACAACCAACCACGATTTGGAAACATTACACATTGGGCTTTTGCAGACCTTTGTTTTAAAAAAAAACAGAAAAATGCAAAAAACAATTTTCATTACGGGAGCATCCTCGGGTCTGGGAAAGGCAACAGCTGGATTATTTCAGTCAAAAGGCTGGCATGTGATTGCTACTATGCGAAACCCGAAAATAGAAACGGAACTAAGGGCATTGGAAAACGTTACGGTGTTACCGCTTGATGTTACCAATCTGGAACAAATAAAAACCACCGTGGCCAAAGCTGTCTCTTTGCATCATATAGATGTAGTGTTCAACAATGCAGGTTATGGATTAATGGGTGCCTTGGAAGCATTTAGCGATGAACAAATTTTAAAACAGATCAACACCAATCTTTTAAGTGTAATACGGGTTACGCAAGCTTTTATTCCGCATTTTAGGGAAAAGAAAAGTGGCTTGTTTATCAGCACAACCTCGATGGGAGGGTTTTTAGGATTTCCGCTACATTCCATTTATCATGCTACTAAATTTGGGGTAGAAGGCTGGTCAGAAAGTATGTCGTTTGAACTCGGCCTACACAATATTGGCATCAAAACAGTTGCACCGGGAGCTACTGCTACAGATTTCCTAAACAGATCGCTTGAAAAGAGTCTACATCCTGCATATAAAAACTTAGAGGATAAGTTATTCGGCTCTACCGATGCCATGATGAACGCTGCAATATCTCCCGAACAAGTTGCTGAAGTTGTTTATGAAGCCGCCACAGATGGTAAAGATCAGATTCGATATGTTGCAGGTGAGGACACAAAAGCGATGTATACACGACGTTTGGAAATAGGCAGTGAAGCGTTTAGAAAAGAGATAAAAAATCAATTTTTAGCTTAATTTTATATCTTGAGGTAATCAAAAAAGGTAACCGTCTGAAAAGGCAGTTGCCTCTGTTAATTTGTAACAAAAGAAAAATGAACAATATCGATTCCATATCGCAGTTCCATCGCTTGCTATCCCTGCCGGAACCATTGCACCCGTTGATAAGTATTGTCCATGTCCAGGATATACGATTTAAGGATGATACGGTTCTGAAACCGTTTTTTCTGAATTTCTATAGCGTGTCATTAAAAAAAGATGTTCATGCCAAAATGAAATACGGGCAACAGTATTACGATTTTGACAAGGGTACAATGAGTTTTACAGCTCCAAAACAGATTCAATCTCATAATATACTACCAAATGAAAGTCCCGGAACGGGATATGTGCTGTTCTTTCACCCCAGTTTTCTAGGCAGACATCCGCTGGCGTCGAACGTTAAAAATTATGGATTCTTTTCCTATGCCGTTAATGAGGCCTTACACCTTTCGGATAAGGAAGAAAAAAACATCATGGATATTTTTCAGAAAATCGAACAGGAACACCAACATATAGACCGGCATACGCAGGATATTATCCTTTCTCAAATTGATTTATTGTTAAATTATTGCATTCGATTTTATGAAAGGCAATTCATTACCAGAAAAGCCGCAAACAGTGATTTACTTGCCAAAATGGAACAAACGATAGGGGAATATTTTGAGGATAGTGAAAGCTTGGAAAATGGCCCTCCGACGGTAGAATATCTCGCAAACAGATTCAATTTATCGCCACATTATCTAAGTGATATGTTACGTTCGCTCACCGGGCAAAGTGCCCAACAACATATTCAGGAAAAGTTGATTGAAAAAGCCAAAGAATACCTGGTGGTAACTAATCTATCGGTTGCCGAAATTGCCTATAGACTAGGTTTCGAATATCCGCAATCATTTAACAAGTTATTCAAGAAGAAAACCAATCTCTCACCACTGGAGTTTCGGAGAACATTTAACTGATCATAGCACTGCCGCTAATGACCAGAATAACTAGGGTTTCGTTTTGCCCACAAGCATGCCATAGTCTTGGCATTGGTACCGGAAGCACGTATGATTTCAGCCATTGTAGTCTTTTCGAATCCAAAATGGTTGAAGCGTTAGGTAGCTTCCATAAGCATTCTCGCATGTAGATCATTTTCTCCAAGAAAAACATTTTAAGTATAAAGGCCCACAGCGTTTCTGGCAAGACATTTTCCTAGGACCATTATGCTTATGACGTTATTTATATCTTTATTGAATGGTGTAATCCCTTGTATCTACTTGTAATAATCTAAAATATCCGTAAGCAAAGTGTTCGCTGTTAATCTGATTGATGATGTTCCCTCTCACTTCATTAGGTGTCGTAGGAAAGGGGCTGTCATCATTTCCGGAAGCCAATAACAACTTCTTGAAATAATCGTAATATCTCCGTGAAATGGAGTACAACTTGATGTTCACGTTATCACCCGACTCTAGGTCTTCATGCGAATAATACACTGGTGTCAGATTACCCTGCCTATTCTCATCATCTTCAACGAAGTATTGCGGAAATGCTACTCTGTTGGTAGTAATGCCGTACAAGTAATAATTCTCCTGACTACCGTCGTCCTGATGATAGAAAGTGATTTCGATTTCGTCCCCTGCCATGCCTCCTTCGTTATTCTGTTCAATAGTATCCTCAATATCTGGTGCAGCCGTTAAGGTTTCTGTGGCTGTGTAGACTTCCCCGTTCAAGGTGATTCTCAGCACATATGTTTCTCCAATAACCGGCTCAAAGTCCGTACATATATACTCACCTGTGCCTGGCTTTTCAACAAAGTTGAATTCCCTGTTTTTCGAATTGCTTATTATAATATTGGCGCCTGAAACAGTGGGAAAGGTACTGTCATAATATGCCGTCGTCGTAGATAGTTTGATTTTCTGCTCATTCCCTGTGGTATTCTTCTCCCAGTCGATAGATGCATCTATTACCAGTCTAGGATCTGCGGTGTCTAGATCAACTTCAATCACGTCCTCACAGGCTATCAAAAACAGTCCTATGGCTATTATTAGATAATTTCTCAGTATTTTCATTTTTTGTGTTTTGAAATTAGAATTTAAAGTTGTAAGTCACGCCGGGAATGATCCCAAAAATAGACATCCTTCTCGCTTCACTATGCCCGAAATCGGTGTTCTGTCCAAACGTAATGGCCGCGGCGTTGCTCCTGTTGTAAACGTTATAAAGGCTGAAAACCCATTCACCTTTCCATTTCTTGATCCTATCGGGTTTGGGTGTATACGTTGCCGATAAATCTAAACGGTGGTATGCCGGGAGTGAGTTCTCATTCCGGACACCATAATTTGCAATGGTGACGCCCTGATATTCATATTTTCCGACTGGAAATGTGGCGGCTCTTCCAGTCTGATAAACAAAAATTCCTCCGAAACTCCATTTTTTACTTAACTCATAGGATGCTGTAAGCGAGAGATTATGCATCTTGTCATAATTGGCGCGGTACCATTTTCCATTATTGATACCTGGTTCATCTGCATTCCTTCCCGGTGTCCGCTGTTCGGCTTTTGAAAGTGTGTAAGAGAGCCATCCTGTCAATTTTCCGGTGTTTTTTTTGGCCATTATTTCGAGGCCGTATGCACGTGCTTCTCCGTTTAAAAGTACGCGTTCGATGGCTTTGTGGACAATGAGGTCAGCACCGTCAATGTAATCCACTTTATTCTTTATCTTTTTGTAAAATGTTTCTGCTTCTAAAGAGTATCTGCCGTTCTGTAGATTCTGAAAGTACCCAAACGCTACCTGGTCTAAAATTTCGGGCTTTAGGTATTGATCACTGGGTGCCCAGATATCGAGCGGCGAAACCGAAGCAGTATTCGATACGAGATGAACGTACTGGCTCATCCGGTTGTAGCCTGCCTTGATCGATTGATTGTTATTCAATGCATAGGCTACAGCAAAACGAGGCTCTAAATTACCAAATTGGGCGATTCTTTTGTTTTTACCGTAAAAGATGGAACCTGTCGGCTTGCCTTCTTCATAAATATGTAATTCTGGGTCGAAGACAACAGGTTGATTGTCTGCGTATGTACTTATTTCTTCTTCTCCTAACCTTAGAAAATTGCTGTAACGAAGTCCATAGTTAATAGAAAGCTTTTCACTTAGTTTCTGTTCCGCTCCAATATACAGTGCATTTTCGAAAGCATATTTCTTGGCGATCTGATCGGGATTAATTGCCGAAGAGGCGCCAAAAGGGTTGATTGTTCCCGGATTAAACTGGTAATAAATGGAATTTAGACCGTAATTTAAAACAAGATTATTGGATACATAGTGCTTGAAATCGTACTTGAAGTTGTAATTCTTAATATCCGATTCCCAATCTACTCCAACGACTTTTATTTTCAAACCATAATTGTAGTCGCTGTAAATGGCTGAGGCATTCGAAAACAATTTATCCGAAAATATATGGTTCCATCGTACATTAATAAATGAGTTACCATAGGTATTGATGAAACTGTTGTTAAAGTTCATATTGTCCTTCCCTATATACCCGGAAAGGAAAAGGTTATTTTTGTCATTGATCTTATAATTAAGCTTGGCATTCAGATCATAGAAGTAAGCCGAATTCGGCTCGTCTGCCAATTTTAGGAATAGATGGGCATAAGATCCCCTCCCGGCTACGACAAATGAGCTCCGCTCTTTTTCAACGGGTCCTTCCACCAATAACCTGCTAGATACAGCTCCAATGCCGCCATTTACATGAAATTCCTTGCTATTCCCTTCTTTTTGGTAAATATCCAAAACGGATGATACTCTTCCGCCAAAATTAGCCGGTATACCACCTTTATATAATTTAAGGTCTTTAATAACATCCGAATTGAACACTGAGAAAAAACCAAATAAATGAGACGTGTTATACACGACCGCTTCATCCAACAATACCAAATTCCCATCAACCGAACCTCCCCTTACGTTAAATCCAGATGCTCCTTCCTGCGCAGTGGTGACCCCGGGAAGTTGTAAGATCGATTTAAGCACATCTACCTCTCCCATCACTGCCGGCATTTTCTTGATGGTTGTAATAGCGAGTTTATTGGTACTCATTTCCGGCCGGCGGATATTGACTTCACTATTAGTAGTTGATCTAATGACCACCTCATCCAGTACCTTACTGTTTTCGGTCATTACAAAATTTCTTTTTGTGTTTTCTGTTAAGGAGATACTTTCTTCTACATTGTCAAACCCCATATAGCTTATGATCACCGAGTAATCGCCTTTAGGGACCGTAATAGAATAAAAACCGTAAGCATTGGTCGTTGTAGAAGTTTTTGCTTCCGGAATGTTAATGGTCACGCCAATCAACGTTTCGTTATTGGCCTTGTTAGAAATTGTCCCGCTAAGCGTCACCTTTTGTCTCGTCTTCTCACTATTGTCTGCCTCTTGCGAATACGCATTAAAAACAATCGCAAAAATGAAAAATAAGCAACCGTTGATTCTGTATCTCATTTTGAAGAATTTGATTTAATTTCGGTCTAAACTATATTTTTATAGCATTGACTTTCTTTGTATTATACCAAACGACTAGATTTTTATATCAAAATGCATTTGGTAACTACAAAAAATGACGGTAATTTTCTTTAGTTAGCCTACGGAAAAACACATGATAATCTGATGTTTGTATAGATGTTGTTCTCGAAACCTGGTGGGTGATCAGGGAAAATTGCGACCAAAATATCAGAGCATAGAGGACTGTAGTCGTTAGGTAATACCTATATCGTAAACAAGAGTTTCCGTGCATAGGTCGACTTTACAGAAGCTTGAAAAGTGGTAAGGTAAACGTACGATACCCCCGATATAGCTTTTGAAACCGCAGCACATCTTACAATGATTTCGTATAAAATGAAAGCGCTTTTGTATAAAATACTATTTATCGCTGCTTTTATGTTTTACATTTGTTTAACATACATTTTATGACGATGAATGATACTTTAAGAGAACAGGTTTTTGATGAAAACTGGGCGCTTCAATTTTTAGTTTCTTCTAAATACAGGCTGTACAGACATTTAGTGCTGATCCTGCCCATTAGTCTGGTGTTATATAACAGTGGTTCGGAGATCGGAGAACCTACGTTAAACTTGCTACTATTTCTACTGTTGTTTTATACCAACATGCAATTATTGGTACCAAAACTTTTGTTTAAAAATAGGTATCCTTTATACTTCCTGTCTATTTTGGGAACTATAGTTCTGTCAACTGTAATCTACCTGATTGGCTACTATTTTTTCGCTTCGGATTATGATTTAGATGGGTTAAATATCCCTCTTTTTTGCGTTCTTATTCTTGTGCTTATTGCTGCCTCATCGTCCATAAAATTATTTCAGAAATGGATCGTGGATAAGCAATTAATCTATGAATTGGAAAGATCAAAAACTTTTGCGGAATTGGAACAGTTAAAAAATCAGATCAACCCTCATTTTCTTTTTAACATGCTCAACAATGCCAACGTCTTGACCAAAAAAGATCCTGAAAAAGCGTCGCAGGTTTTAATGAAGTTAAGTGATCTGCTGCGTTATCAATTGTATGATAGTGCTAGAGATAAAGTTCTCCTAACCTCGGATATTCATTTTTTGGAAGATTTCTTAAATTTGGAGAAAGTACGAAGGGATAGTTTTGATTTTGTGATATCCAAAGAAGGTACTTTGAGCGGAATTCAGGTTCCACCTTTATTATTTATTTCGTTTGTTGAAAACGCCGTAAAACACAATAATGACTCCGAAAAATCATCCTATGTAAATCTGTTTTTTGATATCAGAAATAACGAACTTTTTTTCAAATGTATCAACTCAAAGCCCGTTCTAAAGGCGGTTAATAATTCAGGAGGGTTAGGATTGGCGAATATCAGACGAAGATTGGAATTACTATTTCCACTATCACACATCCTAAAAATAGAAGACAATCCAGAGATGTATAGCGTAACCTTAACCATAGAATTATGAATTGTATTATAGTAGATGATGAGCCATTGGCAAGAGAAGCAATCCAGATGTTAATTGACCAAAATGACAATTTAGACTTAGTTGGCTCTTTTAATAGTCCAGATGCTGCTACAGCATTTTTGACAAATAATGTGGTCGATTTGATATTTCTTGATATACAGATGCCCGGAATAAACGGAATTGAATTTGCAAAAAAAATCCCAAAAGAAGCGTTTGTAATCTTTACCACTGCCTTTCCCGAATTTGCCATCGATAGTTATGAGGTTGATGCAATTGATTATTTGATAAAACCGGTAAAATTAGAGCGTTTCCAGAAGGGTGTCGAAAAAGCGCAAACATATCGCAAATTGCTCAACGCTGATTATTATACCAACAACAATATTGAAAATATTACGGACGGCTATTTTTTTGTCAAAGCCGACCGTAAAATATTTAAGGTTTATTTTAACGATATCCTCTTTATTGAAGGTTTAAAGGATTATGTCGTAGTGCACACCGGAAATCAAAAAGTAGTTACAGCGATGAACATTAAAACTATGTACGATCAGCTACCAAAGAATGTATTTGTGAGAGTCAGCAAGTCCTATGTTATTAATGCAGAACAAATAGAATCTCTGGATAACAATACTGTCTATATTGGCAAAAATGAAATTCCTATTGGAAATATATATAGAGATTTCTTTTTTAATGAATTTGTAACTAAAAAGATTTTGAATAGATGTAAGTCGCCAGTTAAAAATGGACCGCTGTAAAGAAATTTTGGTATAGAGTACGCAAATACCATGGGATAACTGCTAACTTTGGGTGAATTTTTCTAGTTTGGCTTAGTCTTTGTCAGCTATTCGAGATCCTACGCCGCTTTCCCGTGATTATACAAATTATTCTCTTATTGTTCGAAATTGTACAGCAGTGTTCGAAATTGAACAGTGATTTATTCATACATTAACTTAGAAATCTGATTTATAGCTATTTAAATTACTGGCGTCCATTTTGGTGTCGATGTTCAAAACTGTACCCTTTTTCAAGATAACGGTAGAAAACGCTCAAAGCTTGGCATACCCTAGTGGCTGTCACTTTAAATTGCTCATTATGTTTAAACAAATCTTCAAGAACAGCATCAGGCATCTTTCCAGAAACAGATTGTTTACGTTCCTTAATATCCTCGGACTGTCCATTGGAATTAGTAGCTGCTGGGTAATCTATCGGTATGTAAGCTATGAGTTGAGTTTTGAAAGAGGCCTGCCGAATAAGGAGCACACCTATCGGATCATCTCAAAGATCAGGTTCAACGATGGAGAGGAGCAATGGAATGGGGGTATTTCCCGCCCCATCTATTATGCACTCCGTGAAGATGTCCAGGGTGCCGATAGAGTGGTACCTGTCTACAAGTTCTATGCCCAATCGGTTATCATTCCTTCTGATGGGTATGCAAATAAAAGGATTGAAGAGTTGGATTTTGAGAAAAACAATTTAATAGAAACGGATGCTACCTACTTTGAAATGCTACCCTATAAGTGGTTGGGTGGGGACAAGCATCATGCGCTTAAAACACCTAATCAAGTGATTTTAACGGAAGATCGGGCAAAATTTTATTTCCCCAATCTAAGGTATGAAGAGATTGTCGGAAAAACATTGATTTATGCAGATACTCTTCAAAAAACGGTATCAGGAATTGTCGCAAACCTGTCCTATCCATCAGAATTTAACGGTCAGGAATTTTTCCTGTTACAGAAAAGGGAAAGGGATAACCTCTTAACGGAATGGACGAATACCAGCGGAACCGACATGGTTTATATACAGACCAAGAATAGGGAAGCTGCCGATCGGGTGTTGCGTCAAATTTCGAACATCGTTGCTGGTAAATACAAACAGTACGATGCAGAAGTTAAGCCACAGTATAAATATGAAAGAAACCTGCAGCTATTACCCGTTCAGGAATCCCACTTCTCCACCTTTTTGAAGGAAAGGGTAATGAATAAAACTAGCAAGAACGTGGTGTTCGGTTTAATTGCTGTTGGTATATTTTTGTTGGTTTTGGCTTGTATAAATTATATCAATCTCACTACCGCCCAAATACCGCAACGACATAAGGAGATAGGGATACGGAAAACCTTGGGAAGTTCGCATAAAAGCCTTATCCTACAGATGATGATGGAAACCTTAATCGTGGTTTCCATCGCTTTATTCTGTTCCGCGTTTCTCTCGCAAATAGGTATTCGTTTATTGGGGGATATGATGAGCGAAGAAGCCAAGACCTTTGGTAATCCGATCACCTTTGCCCTGTTTCTGTTAACGATATTGGGTATTACTACCATGCTAGCAGGCTTTTACCCCTCGTGGTTAATAACCAGGGTAAACGCTTTAGATATTTTCAGAACCCGGGGATACTTACAGGTTGGAAAGAAAAAGCTGAACATTAGAAAGCTGTTGATCGTCTTTCAGTTCGTTATAGCACAGGTATTCATTGTAGGCGCATTGATCGTTGGTCAACAATTACGCTATGTTGTGCAAAAGGATATGGGATTCAATAAGGATGCCGTAATCATTAGTGATATTCCTTTTAAACTATTTGGATCTGCCAATTATAACGATAAAAAAGTAACCCTAGCTCATGAAGTGAGAAACATTCCAGGTATAAGGGAAATTACCATGGGAGAAGCACCGTTAAGCTCAAGCTACCGTTCTACGAACTACCTCTATTCGGATGGTACAAAAGCCGATCCTGTCAGTTTACAGGTTTTTAAAAAACATGTAGACAACAGCTATTTGGAATTTTATGATCTGGAACTAGTTGCCGGGAGCAACTTAGCCCCATCGGATACTACCAATGCTTTTGTTATCAACGAATCTGCTTTACGGGCTTTTGGGTTTAAGCGACCGGAAGATGCCATCGGAAAAATCATCGGCCAGCGGGGATTAGAGGAATTTCCTATCGTGGGTGTGGTCAGGGATTTCCACCAACGCGATTTCTTTACTCCCATAGAACCATTGGTCCTTATGAACGGCAGAGAAACCATGGATACCTATAACATTCGACTGGATGTTTCCCAGCGAAACAAATGGCCTGAGATTATCCGTAACATACATAAAACATGGGCACAGTTCTTTCCCGAAGACACCTTCAGTTACAATTTTTATGATGAAAGCATCGCTTCGATGTACAAAAAGGAACAGCAGCTCCAGAAGCTTACCAACATCAGTACGGCAATGGCAATCATCATAAGCTGCCTAGGGCTGTTTGGCTTGGCCACTATCACTGCATTCCAGCGAAGTAAGGAAATCGGTATCCGTAAGGTATTAGGAGCATCAGTATCCGGAATTGTGGCTATGCTGAGTGTGGATTTTGTAAAAGTGGTTATCATTGCCATAGTAATCGCTTCACCAATGGTTTGGTTGGCTACCCATAAATGGCTTGAGGACTTTGTGTACCGTATAGAAATCACGTCGATTCCATTTGTTCTGGGAGGATTTACAGTAATACTTGCAGCATTGCTCACGGTTAGCTATCAAGCTATCAGAGCGGCTGGAACAAATCCTGTAGATAGCCTGAGAGACGAATAATAAGCTGATTTGGATACTCGAAAAAACATTTATAAATAACCAGTATAATGGGTCTATACAGTGAAAGGTATAGAAGAAAACAAAATTATGAAAAAAGTAGCCCCTCGAACTAATTTTCTTATATTTACAGAAGTCTATGACACATAACATCATCATTTTTGCTGCGTAACCCAGCCTGAATTAATTCAGGTATTTTTAGCCCTTGAAACCCTTTGTTAACCGTTATTCATTTTGCGCTATGATCTTCTGATTTGCTATTCTTTTAATTATCTTCTTAAGTAGGAGTATTCGTTCATTAAATATGTAATAGGTATGAAGTTTTTTTTCTCTTTTGTCATTGCAGTATTCCTTTTTATTCAAAAGGAAACGCAGGCCTGTACACGAGTAGTGTACAAAGGGCCAAATGGAACAATTATAACGGCCCGTAGCATGGATTGGAAGGATGATATCGCTGCTAACCTATGGGTATTCCCTAGAGGCATTGCAAGAAATGGAGAAGTAGGCACACTGTCTTTGCAATGGACTTCCAAGTATGGCAGTGTGGTTTCAAGCGCTTGGGATATCGCCACAGTTGATGGCTTGAATGAGGAGGGGCTGGTAGCCAATGTATTGTGGCTGGTGGAATCCAGCTATCCGAAATTCGACCCTAAAGGTACCAAACAAGGGATTACTATTTCGGCATGGGCCCAATATGTGTTGGATAATTTCGCTACCGTAGCGGAGGCAGTAACCGCGTTGAAAGACGAACCATTTGTTGTGGTAAGCGATTACATTCCGGGTACCCAAAAGTTTACCACACTTCATTTGTCGATTTCAGATGCCGCTGGCGATAATGCGATATTTGAATATATAGATGGAAAGTTGGTTATCCATCACGATCCTTCTTATACCGTCATGACCAATTCGCCGATATTTGAAGAACAACTGGCATTGAATAATTACTGGAAAGGGATACCGGGAACGGTGATGTTACCGGGTACGAACCGCGCTGCTGACCGATTTGTAAGGGCTTCCTATTATATCGGCGCCATTCCACAAACCGACGATACGAGAACTGCTGTTGCCAGTGTATTCAGTGTTATCAGGAATTGTTCCGTGCCCTTCGGGATCAGTTCGGAAGCCGAACCGAACATCTCATCAACTCGTTGGAGATCTGTGGCAGACCAAAAAAACAAGGTTTATTATTTTGAGACCGTTTTGACCCCAAATACCTTTTGGGTAGACCTTACTAAATTTGATTTACAGAATGGAGCGAAAACCATGCGATTGGATCTAAAGCAGTACGCTACATTCAACGGTTTGTCAAATTCGAATTTTAAGGAAGCTGAACCCTTCAAGTTTTTGGGAATATAAAGATTTGGGAATGAAAGACCTGCTACTTGATGAGCATAAACAAAACGACAAACTGCCCATCCGAATCGTTTCCCCCAGTTTCGGGCACCTCTCCCCAGAGATCGCTGATCGGTATGAGCTGACACACCGTACGTCCTACTATTTTATGCTGTTTATGCTGAACGGCAGTACTCGGCATGGTGTCGATCTGGAAGAATACGATATTGAAAGTAATCAACTACTGATGGTGCTTCCACACCAGATCCACCGTTTACCAGCTTCAGGGCATGGCACGGATTATTTTAAATTAGGTTTTGATGAACACTGTCTTTCCCGCCTGCCGAAACAATATCCGTTTTTAATTAACCCATTAAACCAACAAAAGATAAGCATCACGTCAGGTACTGCTACCAGACTCAAAGCCATCTTCGAAATACTCCTTGGTTTATTGAGCACTCCGGAGACTGATTCAGAGCTTATCCTCGTGCACCTCAATAGTCTGCTAACCGAGATCAATATGGCGTACTTCGCAACGAACAAAAATCCAACGGATGCTAAACTTTCGAAGTATATTGGTTTTCAGGTATTTGTAGAAAACAACTTGACTGACCATCCTACGATTAAAGATATTGCAGAGAAACTTGCACTGAGCACCGATAGCTTATACCAGATCGTTAAACATTATTCCGGGCTTTCACCCAAAGAATTTATAATAAACCGCCTTATACTGGAAGCCAGACGCCGGATGTGCTATGGTGAAAGTTCTACCGTAAAGGAGCTAGCTTTCGAACTTGGCTATAACGACCCTGATTACTTCTCCCGATTATTTAAAAAAGTGACCGGTAAAACCATCGCTGCATTCTTTCAGGATTTGTCCTGAAGTTAACGGGTTTTGTCCAGCTCTCTTTCCCCTGTTTCCACGAATTTTGTTCACGAAATAAATTTTTGAATGATGAATAGACAACTTGGAAAAAACGGACCGCTGGTTTCATCAGTAGGTTTAGGCTGCATGGGCATGTCCGGTGCTTACGGACAATCCGACGATAAACAATCGATATCCACGATCGAAAGGGCCTTGGAACTTGGACACAACTTTTTAGATACGGCCGATTACTATCTCGCTGGTCATAACGAAGGACTGATTGGTCAGGCCATTCAGGGCAAACGTGACAAGGCGTTTCTCTCTGTAAAAACCGGCCAATTGGTTGCCCCTGGCCCTAACGGTGCTGTGGGACCCGGTTCGGTAACAGGCCGCCCAGAGTACATTCAAAACGCAGTAATGTATAGCCTTCAGCGCCTCAAGACCGACCACATTGACCTTTATACGCTTGCACGCATAGATCCAAACGTAGCAATTGAAGAGACGATCGGCGCGATGGCAGACCTGGTACAAAAAGGAGTGATTCGTTATATCGGCCTGTCGGAAGCATCTGCAGAAAGTATACGCAGGGCTGCGGCCGTTCATCCGATCACGGCGCTGCAAATTGAATATTCACTTTGGAGTCGCGATATAGAAACCGAAGTGTTACCAACTATAAGAGCGCTTGGTATCGGCCTGGTAGCTTACGCACCTTTAAGTCGGGGCTTCCTCAGCGGAGCATACAAAAAGCCGGAAGACTTAACCGACGGCCGCGCGTATATGCCACGTTTCCAAGGTGAAAATTTTTACAAAAACCTGGAATTGGTAGAAAAGATTAAATCGTTGGCTGACGAAAAAGGCTGCACGCCATCCCAATTAGCGATTGCTTGGGTACTTGCTCAAGGTAAAGATATTATTACGATTCCTGGTACCAAGCAAATCAAATACCTGGAAGAAAACATCATATCTGAAAAGGTGAACCTTACTGTTGAAGACCTGCAAAGTATTGAAAAGATCATGCCTGCTGGGAGCGTTTCTGGCACCAGATATCCAGAAAAATTCATGAGTAGCCTCAACAAGTAAAGGTTCTAACAACCGTAAAAGATAGATATAGGGCATATGGATAATAAATCAAAGCGGTGTTTTGGAGATCAGATCAGCCTGATAAAGGGAGGTATTGGATATTATGATCAAAGAAAAAAATACAATTCAGACCCCCGTTTTCATTTCAGTTTATAGTTTTAATTTTCTTGAAATCCAGCCAATTTTTATTCCAGAGCAAAACCATTGTAAACCAAATTATGGCACAAATAATAGTCACATTTATATCTCTTAAAATCATTAGTGCATGAATTGACGCTGCTACTAAAATCGAATTTGTTCTGTCCATAGCATATGCCATTATTATGGAAATGATTATTGATAATAGAACAAACACATGAAGTCCGCCAAACTGTTCGAAACTGTCAAAAATTATCAAATGCCAAAACCCCCACAATATCCCGGTAATTATACCTTTCACCCAAGTAGGGATCGAATTCATACTATCGTTCAGAAACCCTCTCCAAACACTTTCTTCAAACAAATCATAAATCAATGTCATTAGGCAAAATATAAATGCCCATAAATGCGTATTAATTCCAAATTTGTTTGAAAACCCCAAGATTGTATAAGCAGTTAAGAATATACTGGAAAAGATTATACTTTTTAAAGGACTGTTTCCTAATAAAGTCGTCTTTCTCTTTTGCCTGAATACCCGATAACCTATTATACTGGCTACCAGCAATCCAATTCCGTGATTCCAGTTAAAAGGTGCTTCAGTCCATATTTCCCTAATGAGATTTGGAACTTTTGTCATTAAACATGAAAGTCCACAAGCTAAAACGTAGAATAAGAGAATATTTATCCAGTTTAGATCTTTTAATTGCTTAGTTATTGCCATCTGTTGGTTTTAAGTTGCTTACAACGACTCGCGTGTTGCCGAAGGCGAGGTTTAGAAGCCGAAATTTTTGCTTTAGACACTGATCTCAAACTTAGATAAATTTGCTTTTTTTGACAAGTGTCTATTTTTGGTGTTCAAGCTTCCATCATTCGGTCTCTCCTCTTCCATTGAGAACTGTTTTATAGAGGAAATATATGCAAAAATAAAAGTTTTTGCACTTCAACCCCGCTTTTTCCAACACGATGTGACCGGTAGTGCAAATTTTAGTTCCGCATTAATTTTTTGTACTTATATAAAAAGATACAATTCCCGGTTTTGATTTGTTTCCATTGTTGAAAACTTAGCACAATACACAACGTCATTTTGGCTTGAAGCAAGCTCAATTTGGCTACGTTTCTCGTTGCGGTAGTCCCGAATTTTGTGTTGTACTATTAAAAAAATACAATCATGCAAAAAACAATTTTCATTACCGGGGCCTCAACAGGGCTAGGTAAGGCAACAGCAAAGTTATTTCAAAGCAAAGGGTGGACCGTGATTGCGACAATGCGAAAGCCTGAACGGGAAACTGAATTAACTCAATTAGAAAACGTTAGCGTTTTACCATTAGATGTGACCAATGCCGAACAGATAAAAACAACCATACAAAAGGTTATTTCCTCAGGCAAGGTAGATGTGGTATTCAACAATGCGGCTTATGGCCTAATGGGGGCGCTAGAGTATTTAACAGATGAGCAGATAATATCCCAAATAAACACCAACCTTTTAGGCGTCCTTCGGGTAACAAAAGAATTTATTCCTCATTTCAAAGAAAACCTAAATGGGTTAATTATTACCACCACTTCCATAGCAGCATTTGCATCAACTCCGATGACCGGGGTGTATAACGCCACGAAGTGGGCGCTGGAAGGATGGGCCGAGACATTATCTTACGACTTAAAGCAATTCAATATCAGCGTTAAAACGATTATTCCCGGGGGCATAAAAAGCAATTTTGCCGAATCGGTGCAAACAGTTGTCAACCCGGAATATGAGTCTTTGATGGCGAAATTATTGGAAGTTTGGTTTGATAATGGAAAAGGATCGTCCACACCTGAATTTGTTGCTGAAGCAGTGTATGAAGCGGTTACCGACGGAAAAGATCAATTGCGTTATATAGCAGGTCAAGATGCAACGCAACTGTATAATCGCAAACTTGAGGAAGGTAGCGAACAATTTAGGATCGGCATGACAAAAAAATTATATTCGTAACTTAGTAAGACTGTGGTATTGTGTTTGAAACGGGCATCCGTACTGCTTGTCGAAAACTTGTAAAAAATGAAAAAAGAAAATCTTCATTTCCAGACTATTAATTCTATTTCTGCATTCCATCGATTATTGGGACTTCCCCTTCCTAATCATCCATTGATCAGTGTTGTTGATTTATCAGATATCAGGAACTTAGATGGGGTCACAGCCAAGCCAACCAGCTATGCTTTTTTTATTATTTCAATCAAAAAATTTGTGAACGGAAAAATCAAATACGGCCAGGAGTACTATGACTTTGATGCAGGAACGATGAGTTTCATCGCGCCACGGCAGACTACGATAGTCGAACTGACAGACGTCAATCCGATAAGCAGCGGGTTGCAGCTGTCATTCCATCCTGATTTTATCCGGAGTCATCCTTTAGGTAGGACTATCCATTCATACGGCTTTTTTTCCTACGGTATTAACGAAGCACTGCACCTTTCAGACAAAGAAGAACGAATCATTAAAAATGTGTTTGGCGCCATTCGGGAAGAATTGGACACCAGTATAGATGAAGTCAGTCAGGATGTGGCAACCGCTTATATCGAAGTATTGCTCAATTATGCCAAACGTTTTTACAGGCGGCAATTTATCACCCGGAAAGCGGTTAATTCGGAGTTGCTCACGCAGATAGAACAACTGCTTGAGAAGTATTTTGATAGTAAGGACCCGCTGCTAAACGGACTTCCTACCGTTGAATACCTTGCTTCGCAGCTCTATCTGTCTCCGCGTTATTTGAGTGATGTCCTTCGTTCGCTCACCGGACAAAATGCACAGCAACATATCCACGGAAAATTGATTGAAAAAGCGAAAGAAAAGCTCTCTTCCTCCAATTTAACAATCAGTGAAATCGCGTATGAACTGGGTTTTGAACATCCGCAATCATTCAGTAAATTGTTTAAAAACAAAACGAATGCCAGCCCTTTAGCCTATCGGAAATTGTTTAATTGATTTGCCTTATCATATAAGCCAAACTTGAAATATACCTAATGGACGGCAAAATCAATACGCTAAACGTTTGTCAATTTATATAAAAACAATATACATATGCCTTGGAATCCAGAAATATATAATAAATTCAAAAACATTCGCTATCAACCTTTTTATGATCTAGCAGATCTTATTAAACCAGCAAAATCGATAAAAGCTATTGATTTGGGATGTGGTACCGGAGAACAAACAGCTATTTTAGCAGATAAATTTAAAGGCGCTAATTTTCTGGGCATAGATTCTTCCGCTGAAATGCTAGAGAAATCCAAATCTTTCGAAACGGATAACTTACAATTTCATCAATCGACGATAGAAGACACATTGGATTCAGCAGAAAAGTGGGACTTAATTTTCAGTAACGCGGCTTTACAATGGTCAAATGAACATAAAACATTATTCCCTCGATTGATAGATCTTCTGAACCCGCAAGGACAATTTGCGGTACAAATGCCTGTTCAAAAAGAAAATCTACTGAATAAAATGCTGTTTGAATTAGTTGAAGAAGAACCTTTCAAATCCGATCTTAAGGGTTGGAAAAAAGATTCTCCTGTCCTCAGTATTGATGAATATGCACAAATACTTTTCGATGGTGGGCTAGAAGATATTCAGATTGCACAAAAAGTGTATCCGATCATTGCGAATGATCATGATACACTCTATGATTTTATTTCCGGTTCTTCCTTGATTCCTTATATGGAACGCCTGGCAGGTGAGCAAAAAGAACGTTTTATCAACGCATATAAAGAAAAAATAGCGAAGCATTTTCCTAAACTTCCAGCTATATACGCATTTAAAAGAATCTTACTTTACGGAAGAAAGCCTAAATAGTTCAAGTTCACATCATGAAAAGCAACTGACTTTTTAAACAAAGTAAAACGACGGTTTAAACAAAGTTATCCGTTTCTTATACACCTAATTTTGTTCAAGTACATTTATATTAAAATCAAGATGGAACAAAACAATTATCAGGGAGCGTTGCAGAAACCTATAGACTCTGGATTTAGCGCAACCTCAACAGCAGGCGATGTAATTAACGGGATTGACCTTGTAGGAAAAATTGCCATTGTAACAGGTGGAAATACAGGTATCGGCTTAGAAACTACGAAGACACTCGCATCCGCAGGAGCAACGGTGATCGTTCCTGCCAGAGACATCGAAAAAGCGAAGAAAAATCTGCAGGGTATTGCTAATGTAGAGTTGGAATCAATGGATTTAATGAATCCTGATTCCATTGATTCTTTTGCTCAAAAATTCTTAGCATCAGGCAGACCGCTTCACTTGCTCATTAACAATGCGGGCATTATGTGGGTACCCTTGCGCAGAGACAACCGTGGCATAGAATCGCAGTTAGCTACTAATTATCTGGCACCATATCAACTTACAGCAAGACTGTGGACTTCGCTTAAAAAAGCAAATGGTGCGAGAGTAATCAACGTATCCTCTCAAGGGCATCATTTTGCACCTTTCCACTTTGATGATCCCTGCTTTCTGCATCGGGAGTACGAAACATTAGCAGCTTATGGGCAATCAAAAACTGCCAGCAATTTATTTGCTCTCGAATTAGACAATCGTGGCAAGCAATTCGGCGTAAGGGCCTACTCTTTACATCCGGGCGCTATCTATGGCACAGAATTAGGCAGAGAAGCATCTTTGGAATTATTTCAGCAAATGGGTTTCTGTGACGCTGAAGGCAATATTTTACCAGAGATAGCGGCAACGCTGAAAACAGTCCCGCAAGGAGCGGCAACAACTGTTTGGTGCGCTACCAGTCCCATGCTCAATAATATAGGAGGTGTGTATTGTGAAGATGCAGATATTGCTGAATTAGCTCTTGATTCAGCAATATCCGGTGGCGTAAAACCTTATTCGTTAGATAAGGCCAATGCCAATCGGCTGTGGGCATTAAGCGAAGAAATGACCGGAATATCATTCAATGTCGATGATATGTTTGCAGAGAAGAATAGCTAAAAAAAGGAAATGTCTTGCCGCTGCCGAAATGATGGATGAAATCGGCTTGGAAAAAATTAAGAAGTCAGATGAGGCCGTCTCAAAAATACCGAGACGGCTTTTTTGGTTTTAGGAATTTTTTGATGGCTTTCGTCCGGCAGCGGTGCTTTTGGGTTTATTGTTGGCGTGTAAAAGCTGCTTGGGGTCTGTGGGC
>Ga0160474_100056_pt1 | contig 117801 bp, 98 predicted proteins | sample HID1975K_E11MG_FD_108240 | JGI IMG/M metagenome (GOLD analysis project Ga0160474, IMG submission 108240) | Enriched soil microbial communities from UW Madison campus, WI, USA - HID1975K_E11 MG | ecosystem: Environmental > Terrestrial > Soil > Unclassified | place: USA: Madison, Wisconsin...
GAGGATCGGTGTGACGAGCCGCAGGATGATCGTCCAGTAGGTCTGGGCGTGGGTGGCGCCGTCGATCTTGGCGGCCTCGTCGAGCTCGCGCGGGACGGTGTTGAAGAACCCGTACATGAGGAACGTGTTCGACCCCAGCGCACCGCCGAGGTAGACGGCCACGAGGGCGGCCTTGCTGTTCAGTCCCAGCGCGGGCACGACCTCCCCGAGGGCCAGCAGGAGCAGGAAGATCGAGACGAACGCCAGCATCTGCGGGAACATCTGGATGACCATCAGCGACAGCAGACCGCTGCGACGTCCCGTGAACCGGAACCGCGAGAACGCGTACGCGGCCGCGGCGCCCATGAGGACCGACCCGAGCGCCGTCACCGTGCCGATCAGCAGGGAGTTGGCGGCCCACGTCCAGAACCTCGTCGCACCGAGCGCGTCGAAGTTGGCCGTCGAGAACGTGCGGAACAGCGACGTCGAGCCCGTGAGCGTGCCGCCCTGGGCGACCGCGGCCGACAGGACGTACACCAGCGGGAACGCCGCGTAGACGATCACGGCGGCCGCGACCGGGTACTTCCACCCGACGTCCGCGGCCCAGCGGACGGCGCGGGTCCTGCTGCGGTCGGTGGCGGTGGTGACGCTCACAGGACCTCCTCCAGCTGGCGGGTGCGACGGAAGGCCAGGGCGCAGATCGTGCCCACGATGACGAACACGACGATCGACAGGGCGCTCGCCAGGCCGTAGTCGGCCCGGCCGCCCGCCACACCGGAGAGCTGGTAGATCATCGAGATCAGGATGTCGGTGTGCCCGAGCACGGCCGACGTGTCGGTGAACCGCGGCCCGCCGCCGGTGAGCATGTAGATGATCGTGAAGTTGTTGAAGTTGAACGCGAACGACGAGATGAGCAGCGGTGTCGCCGAGATCAGCAGCAGCGGCATCGTGATCGCGCGCCACGTCCGCCAGCGCCCGGCGCCGTCGATGCGTGCGGCCTCCATGACGTCCGTCGGCAGCGACTGCAGCGCACCGGTGCAGACCAGGAACCAGTACGGGAAGCTCAGCCACAGGTTCACGCCCAGGACGGCGAGCTTGGCCAGCACCGGGTCGTTGAGCCACTCGATGCGCGCGCCGAGGAAGAACAGCTGGTTGACGATCCCGTAGTCGGGGTTCGCGTTGAGCATGCCCTGCCACAGCAGCGCCGACAGGAACGCCGGGAACGCGTACGGCAGGATGAACATGGTCCGGATGAGCCTGCGACCGCGTACGCGCGGGTCGTTGAAGACGATCGCGAGCACCAGGCCGAGCAGGAAGCTGGAGGCCACCGTGAGGACCGCGAACGCGAACGTCCAGGTGGTGATGCGCAGCAGCGGACCGGAGTAGTCGTCGTCGGTGAAGGCCCGCGTGAAGTTGTCCAGCCCCACGTTGACGCGCCAGCCCACGGGCAGCGCCTCCCCCGTGCCGGCGACGAACCGGCCGTCGTCGGTCGCCCGGTAGACGGTGCCCGACTCGGCCTGGGTCATGGTCTGCGCCGCCGGGTCCCACACCAGGGAGGACCGGTAGACCGCACCCGTCGTGCCCTCGCGCGTCCGGATCGACCCGGCGTCGGCGTCGTCGGACACCGGCACCCGCAGCGCGAGCACGTCCTGCTGCAGCGCCGCGTCCGACAGCAGCGTCGGCAGGTCGACGACCTGCCACCCCGGCAGCGCCGTGACGCGCCGGTCGGACACCGTCGCGTCCGGCACGTCGGCCAGCGGCTGCTCCGCGGTGCCGACGCGCGCGACGCCGTCGGCCACGATCGCGAAGCCCGTCTCGCCGTCGCGCCGCACGACCGTCAGCGGGTACGTCGGGGCGTCGTCGGCGCGGCGCTCGTGCTGGATCAGCAGCGCGTCGACGGCCTGCTGCTGGGACGCGTTGTGACCCGTCCCGTAGTTGGTCAGGGCCACGTACGCCGTGTAGCCCATCGTGAACAGCTGGAAGACCAGCAGGAACGCCAGACCCGGGAGGATGTACTTCAGCGGCAGCGCGCGCCTGGTGAAGTAGACCCAGTCCGCCACGACCAGCAGCACCGCGAACGTGGCGAGCACACCCCACGATCCCTGCACCCAGGCGGACCAGACCACGCCGATGCCCGCGGCGTTGACGGCGGCCATGAGCGCGAGCTTCGAGACGAAGCCCCAGCCGCTGCCGTCCCAGCGACGCGCGTGCGACTCGCGCGACGCCCGTCGGCCGACGGGCTCGGGCGCGAGGGTCTGCTGCGTGGACATCGGTCCTCCGGTTCGACGGGTGCGCGGGGGTAGCGGCGCGAGGCGCGGGACGGTGGGCGGGGCGCCGGGGACGAGGGACGAGGCCCTCGTCCGGGAGGGGAAGGCCGGCGCCCCACCCGGTCCGTCCGTGCGATCAGCCGGTCAGCCGACCACGGCCTGCAGGTCGGCCAGCATCCTGCTCCACGCGTCGGCGGGCGACGACGCGCCGGAGATGATCGCCGACTGCGCGCTGTTCCAGTGCTCCCAGACGTCACCCATCTCCGGGATCGACGGCATCGGCGTGCCGTTCTGCGACGCGGCCAGGAAGCCCGCCGTCACCGGGTCCGTCGCGACCTGCGCGGCCACCGAGCTCAGCGCCGGGATGCGCGGATCGGCGTCGTACAGGGCCTTCTGCGCCTTCGGCGTCGAGAGGTAGTTGACGAGGAACTGGTTCGCCAGCAGCGCGTTGCTGCTCTGCGCCGACACGTAGAAGCCCTGCACCCCCACGAACGGGCGGGCCGTCTGGCCCCCGGCCGACGGGACGGGGTCGACCGCGACGTCGATGCCCGCGTCCGTGAACGTCGAGATCGCCCACGGGCCGGCGACCGTGAACGGCGCGTTGCCGTCCGCGAACTCCTGGTTCGCGATGTCGTAGGTCCAGTCCGTGCTGAACAGGCCCGTGCCCGCCATGCCGTTGGCACCGAGCCAGTCCGCGAACGCCTGCCCCTCGGGCCCGGCCATCCCGATGTCGGACGTGTACGAGCCGTCCTCGGTCTGCTGGAAGACCGGCGCACCGAACGACGTCTGGAACGCGTAGTACGTGTACGCGTCGCCGGTCGTGCCCGCCGTGTTGACGACGAAGGGGAGCTTGGTGCCTGCCGCACGGCCCACCTCGATCATCTGGTCGAACGTGTCCGGCGTGCGCTCGGGAGCGAGCGCCGTGTTGCGCACGACCGCGACGGTCTCGAGCGCGTACGGCAGGCCGTACAGCTGGCCGTCGTACGTGAACGCCTCCAGCGCGACCTTCTCGAAGTCCGCGGCCGCGTCGCCCAGGTCGACCGAGTCGACGACGCCGTTGACGATGAACGACCCGAGCCAGTCGTGCGCACCGACGGTCACGTCAGGGCCCTCACCCGTCGGCACCTGCGCCAGGAAGTCGGCGCGGATGTCCTCGAAGTTCTTCACGACGAGCTCGACGGCCACACCGGTCTCCGCCTCGAAGTCCGCGGCGGCCGCGGCCACCGCGGGCTGACGGTTCTCGTCGACCCAGACGACCAGCGAGCCGCTCGCGGCGGGCGCCGACCCGGTCTCCTCGGACGTCGGCCCGGGGGTGCTGCCCCCGCCGCTGCACGCGGCGAGCAGGGCGACGGTCGCTGCCATCGCGACCGGGAGTGCTGACTTGCGCATGGTGTTCCCTTCCGGTGGGTGACGCGACGTCACGGGTCCACCTGAGGGACGCGCGGCGCTGCGACGTGGGGCTGGGCTGCCGGACGGACCGGCGACGATGCGTCAGGACGAGGGGTGACCACCCCCGGGGCCGTGCGGGACCCGGACGACGGCGACGTCGCCCGCCGCCAGCGCGAGCGAACCGCTGACCGGCGCGCCGCTGCGCAGCTCGACACCCTCGCCGACGGGGACCTCGGCGGCGTCGCCCGAGTGGTTCACGGCCACGACGTAGTCGGCGTGCCGACCGTGCCGGACGACGACCTCGACGTCCTGCGGCAGACCGGGCACGCCGACGCCCGCGTCCTCGTACACGGCCGCGAGCACCGGCGCGAGGTCGTCGACGCCGAGCCGCGTCGAGACGTACCACGCGGTCCCGGCACCCACCGTGTGGCGCGTGATCGCGGCCCCGCCGGCCGCGGGGCCGTCCAGGTAGCGGGCGACGACCTGCGCACCCTCCAGCACGACGTCGTCGGCCCACACGTCGGCCGTGAGCTCGCGCTCGTCGCCGGCCGACCACGCGACCCGCACCCGGTCCCCCGCCCGCAGCGGCAGGAACTCCTCGACCGACAGCCCGAGCACGTCGCGCAGCACGGCGCCGTACCCGCCGGGGTGCACGGCGTCGTGCTCGTCGACGACCCCCGAGAAGAACGACACGAGCAGCGTGCCACCACCTTCGACGTACCGCCGCAGGTTGTCCGCCGACGCCGCCGTCAGCAGGTACGACGCGGGCGCCACGACCAGCCGGTACCCCGACAGGTCGGCCGACGGGTGCGCCATGTCGACCGTCACGCCGTCGCGCCACAGCCGCTCGTAGTAGGCACGCACGCGCTCGCGGTGCTGCACGTCGACCGACGGGCGCCACTCGAGGTCCTGCGCCCAGAACGACTCGGTGTCCCACAGCAGCGCGACGTCGGCGCGCACCCGGGACCCGGCGACCTCGGCCAGCCGCTCGACGTCCCGCCCGAGCGCGACGACCTCGCGCCACACGCGCGAGCCCGTGCCGGCGTGCGGCAGCATCGCCGAGTGGAACTTCTCGGCGCCCGAGCGCGAGGCGCGCCACTGGAAGAACATGATCGCGTCGGCGCCACGGCCCAGGTGGACCAGCGAGTTGCGGGCCATCTCACCCGCTCGCTTGGCGACGTTGCGCGGCTGCCAGTTGACCGCCGACGTGGAGTGCTCCATGAGCATCCACGGCTTCCCGCCGGCCACCGACCGCGTGAGGTCCGCCGCGAGGGCGAGGCCGACGTGCCCGCGCTCGTCGGCCGCGGTGAGGTAGTGGTCGTTCGAGACGATGTCGACCTCGCGGGCCCACGCCCACAGGTCGGTCGTGGGGCACTCGTTGGCCATGAAGTTGGTCGTGACCGGCTGGCGGGCGTGGGCCCGGACGGCGTCGCGCTCGGCGACGAAGCACGTGCGCAGCTGGTGGTCGGTGAAGCGCGCGAAGTCGAGGCGCTGCGCGGGGTTGGCCACCGACGGCGTCGCGACGGGGGCGCCGACGTGCTCCCACGCCCCGTAGCGCTGCCCCCAGAAGGCGGTCCCCCACGCGGCGTTGAGAGCGTCGAGCGTGCCGTAGCGCGCGCGCAGCCAGTCGCGGAAGGCGCTGACGGCGGCGTCGGAGTAGTCCTCGCCGACGGGTGCGCCGTACTCGTTGTGGACGTGCCACAGCACGACGGCGGGATGGTCGGCGTAGCGCTGCGCGAGCGTCGAGGCGACCCGCACGGCGGCGGCGCGGTAGTCGGGCGAGCTGGGCGAGGCCATGCCGCGCGAGCCGAAGCCGAGCGTCACGCCGTCGCGGGTCACGACGCGGGCCTGCGGGTAGGTGGCGAAGAACCAGGCCGGCGGGGACGCGGTCGGCGTGCCGAGGTCGACGGCGATGCCGTGCGCGTGCAGCAGGTCGAGCAGCTCGTCGAGCCAGCCGAGGTCGTACTCCCCCTCGCGCGGCTCGAGCGCGGCCCAGGAGAAGATGCCGACGCTCAGGAGGTTGACACCGGCCTCGCGCATGAGCGCGACGTCCTCGTCCCAGACCTCACGCGGCCACTGCTCGGGGTTGTAGTCACCTCCGAACGAGATCGCGTGGCCGGTGGGCCAGCTCGTGACGCTCATGACGCTCCATCGGGTCGCGCGCACCGGACGCCTGTGCACGGTCACAGTCTGTGAACGCGCACAGCATACGCACGTGGACAGGGGCCACCGAAAGGCCCGGAGGGCGCTCGTTACCCGACTGTGACCGTGCACAGGCTGGATGGCCCGTCGGCGTCCCCCGGACGGGCGGTGCGTCTAGAGTTCGGCGTTGTGGAAGCCAGTGCGAACGGGCGACGCCGCCCGACCATCCGCGACGTCGCAGCAGCAGCCGGCGTGTCCCGCGGCACCGTGTCCCGCGTGATCAACGGTGGTCACTGGGTCTCGCCCGACGCGCGCACGGCCGTCGAGCAGGCGATCCGCACCACGGGGTACCGTGCCAACCAGCACGCCCGCAGCCTCGTCACGGGCCGCAGCAACTCGCTCGCGTTCCTGCTCACCGAGTCCCACCACCTGCTGTTCGCCGACCCCACGTTCTCGATCCTGCTGCGCGGCGCGGCCGAGGCCCTCAGCCAGCGCGGCATGACCCTCATCCTCCTGGTCGCCAGCACGCCGGCCGAGCGCGAGAGCGTCGCCGCGTACGTCGGCGCCGGGCACGTCGACGGTGTGCTGCTCATCTCGTCGCACGCCGACGACCCGCTGCTCGACACGCTCGTCGACCAGGGAGTCCCCACCGTGGCCTGCGGCATCCCCCTGGGGCACGTCGGGCGGATCGGCTCGGTGTCGGTCGACGAGGAGAGCGGTGCGCGCGCCATGGTCGCGCACCTGCGCACGACCGGCCGGGCCCGGATCGCGACGATCACCGGCCCGCTCGACACGCCCGGCGGCAAGTACCGCCTCGAGGGGTACCGCAAGGAGCTGGGCGACGCCTTCGACGAGCGGTACGTGGCCCACGGCAGCTACACCGCCGAGTCCGGCGCGGCCGCCATGGAGGAGCTGCTCGACCGGGTCCCCGACCTCGACGCCGTGTTCGCCGCGTCCGACCTCATGGCCGCGGGCGCGCTCGGCGTGCTGCGCCGGCGCGGGCTGCGCGTCCCCCAGGACGTCGCCGTCGGCGGCTTCGACGACTCGGGCCTCGCGGCCACGCTCGACCCACCGCTGACGACGATGCACCAGCCGTTCGACCGCATCAGCACCGAGATGGTCGCGCTGCTGCTCGAGGTGGTCGCGGGCGCACCGCACAAGTCCGTGACCATGCCGGCCCGTCTCGTGGTCCGCGAGAGCGCCTGAGACCTCGGGCCCCGACGACCTCAGGCCCCGACGTGCCGCCGGGACACGGCGACCACGACCACGACCCCTCCCGCCGCGACCGCGGCGGACACCGCGTTCAGCCCCGGGTACCCGACGAGCGCGAGGGCCACGCCTGCCAGCGCCCCGCCACCGGCCCCGGCGAGCGACATCAGCGCGTCGGACAGCCCCTGGATCGCGACACGTTCCGGTCCGGGCACGTCGCCCGCCATGATGCTCGCGCCCGCGACCGTCGCCGCCGACCAGCCCAGCCCCAGCAGCACCAGCCCCACCGTCACGACCAGGTGGTCACCGCCCGCGGTACCGCAGACCACGACGGCCGCCACGACCACCACGAGCCCGCCGACGAGCACGCGCGCCGCCCCCGCCCGGTCGGCCACCACACCCATCACCGGCGCGAGCCCGAACATCGCCGCCAGGTGCAGGCTCACCGTGACGCCGACGAGCGAGACCGACGCGCCGTGACCGGTCATGTGGACCGGCGTCATCGACATCACGGCGATCATCACCCCGTGCGCCACGAGCATCGCCACCAGCGCAGCGACCGCCCGGGGATGGCGCCGCAGCGTCGCGACGGCGACACGCAGCGGCACGGGCCGCCGCGCACCGGCCACTCCCCCGGCGCGCCCCGCGACGTCGAGCGGGTCCGGACGCAGCCCGGCCTGCACGACGAGCAGCGCAGCCAGCATGCCGGCGGCCGAGAACACGAAGACGGCCGCCAGCTCCGGCAGGCCCGTCAGGCGCGCGACCGGTGCGTCGAGGTGCACCAGGTTCGGGCCCACGACGGCCCCGACCGTGCCCGTCCAGACGACGAGCGACAGGTCCCGCCCGCGGGTCGCCGGCGTCGACAGGTCCGTCGCGGCGAACCGGGACTGCAGGTTCGCCGCGGCTCCCACCCCCATGAGCGCGGCGGCGACCAGCAGGGCCGGGAAGCTGGCGACCACGCCGGCCACGACGACGCCGACAGCACCCGCCGACGCGAGCGCGAGCCCCGTCGTCAGCGCGCGGCGCCGCCCGTGCGCGACCGCCAGACGCGCGAGCGACAGCGCCGCCAGCGCCGCGCCGAGCGTCGCCGCGGTCGTCACCGACCCGGCCCACGCGTCCGAGCCGGACAGCTCCACCGCCAGCAGGGACCCCACCGACACGACCGAGCCCGCCGCGAGCCCGCTGAGCACCTGCGCCGCCGCGAGGACCGCGACCGTGCGGCGTCGCAGGCGCGCGACCTCGGCCGACACGCGAAGGTCCGCACCCGTCGGGTCGACCGGTGACGGTGGGCCGACCTCGGCAGCATCAGTCACGCCGCCACGGTACCCACGCCGGCGCGTCGTCCGACGCACCGCCCGCACGCCGGGACGCCGGACGCGGGGCCGGCCGGTCAGCTCGCGCGCGCCCGCAGGAACGCGCGCATGCGCTCCTTGCCGACCGCGGCGATCGCGCTCAGCGGGATCCCGGCGGGGCACACGAGCTCGCACTCGCCGTACGTCGAGCACGGTCCGAAGTCGTGCTCCATCTGGTCGACCATCGCCACGGCGCGCCGACCACGCTCCTGGCGCGTCTGCGGCAGCGTCGCCAGGTGCGTCAGCTTGGCGCCCGTGAACAACGACGCCGACCCGTTGGGGCAGGCCGCGACGCACGCGCCGCAGCCGATGCACGCCGCGAGGTCGAGGGCCAGCTCGGCCGTCTCGTGGTCGACGCGCGTCGCGTCCGCGTCGGGTGCGGTGCCCGCGTCGACCGCCACGTGCCCACCGGCCTGGATCACGCGGTCGAGCGCCGACCGGTCGACCACCAGGTCCTTGACCACCGGGAACGCCGCCGAGCGCAACGGCTCGAGCACCACGCGGTCACCGTCGGAGAACGAGCGGACGTGCTGCTCGCACGACGGCGTGTTCGCCTGCGGGCCGTGGGGCCGCCCGTCGACGTCCACGCCGCAGCACCCGCAGATGCCCTCACGGCAGTCCGACTCGAACGCGACGGGCTCGCGGCCCTCGGCGACGAGCTGGTCGTTGAGCCGGTCCAGCAGCTCCAGCAACGTCATCTCCGCCGTCGCGTCCGTGACGACGTACGTCTCGAACGCACCGGGTGACGCGGCACCGGGCTGCCGCCACACGTCCAGGGTGAGCTTCACGCGTAGTTCCTCGTCTGCAGCGGCACCGCCTGGAACGTGAGCGGTTCGTCGTGCCGCACGAACCGTCCGTCGGTGGCGTCGGGAGCGGGTGACTCCCACGCCGAGACCCGGCACCACACCGCGTCGTCGCGCAGCGCCTCACCGTCGGGTGTCTGGTGGTCGGCGCGGAAGTGCGCACCACAGCTCTCGTCGCGGTCGAGCCCGTCGACGCACAGCAGCTCGGCCATCTCCAGGTAGTCCGCGACGCGTCCAGCCCGCTCGAGCTCCTGGTTGAGCGCCGCACCCTCCCCCAGCACGCGCACGTCGCGCCAGAACTCCTCGCGCAGCGCACGGATCTCCGCTATCCCCTGCGCCAGGCCCTCGGGCGTGCGGGTCACCCCCGCGCACCGGTAGAGGATCTCCCCCAGCCGCCGGTGGAACCTGTCCGACCCCTGCGTGCCGTCGTTCTTCAGCAGCCGCTGCGTGCGCGCCCGGACCGCCTCGACGGCGTCGAGCACCGCGACGTCGTCGGCCGCCAGCACCGGCGTGCCCAGCAGCGGCGCCAGGTACCCCGGCACCGCGTACGGCAGCGTGAACCACCCGTCGACGCACGCCGAGAGCAGCGAGTTCGCGCCCAGCCGGTTCGCGCCGTGGTAGCCCCAGCCGACCTCTCCCCCGACGAACAGGCCCGGGACCGACGTCATCATGTCGTAGTCCGACCACAGCCCACCCATCGCGAAGTGCGCACCCGGCGCGATCCGCATCGGCGTGCGCAGCGGGTCGTCGCCCGTCGCCTGCTCGTACATGTGGAACAGGTTCGAGTAGCGCGACACGACCGTGTCGCGCCCCAGCCGAGCGACCGCGTCCGCGAAGTCGAGGTACACCGCGTTCTTCAGCGGCCCCACGCCGAACCCGGCGTCGATGCGCTCGCGGGCGGCACGCGACGCGACGTCCCGGGGCGTGAGGTTGCCGAACGTCGGGTAGCGCCGCTCGAGGTAGTAGTCGCGCTCCGCCTCGGGGACGTCACCCGGGGCGCGGTCGTCGTCGGCGCGCACCGGCACCCAGATCCGCCCGTCGTTGCGCAGCGACTCGGACATGAGGATCGTCTTGGACTGCCACTCGCTCATCAGGGGCAGCGCCGTGGGGTGGAACTGGATGAACGCGGGGTTCGCGAAGTGCGCGCCGCGCTTGTGGGCGCGCCACGCCGCCGTCGCGTTCGAGTTCCGCGCGAGCGTGGACTTGCAGTAGATGTTGCCGTAGCCGCCGGTCGCGAGGACGACCGCGTGCGCGGTGACCGCGCGGACCTCGCCCGTGACGAGGTCGCGCACGACGATCCCCTGCGCGCGGCCGTCGGCGACCACCAGGTCGAGCATCTCCTGCCGCGTGTGCAGCGTGACCGATCCGCGTGCCACCTGCCGCAGCAGCGCGTTCGCACCGGCCACCTGGAGCTGCTGACCGGTCTGCCCGCGCGTGTAGTACGTCCGTGAGACCTGGACGCCGCCGAACGACCGGGTCGCGAGCGCTCCGCCGTACTCGCGTGCGAACGGCGCGCCGATCGCGTTCATGTGGTCGATCACGCGGACCGACTCCTGCCCGAGCCGGTAGGCGTCCGCCTCGCGGCCGCGGAAGTCGCCGCCCTTGACGGTGTCCTTGACGAAGCGGTGGACCGAGTCGTTGTCGACCTTGCGGGCGCGCGCGGCGTTGATGCCGCCCTGCGCGGCCACCGAGTGCGCGCGCCGCGGGGCGTCGTGGATCGTGAAGCACTCGACCTGGTAGCCGAGCTCGCCCAGCGCGGCGGCCGCGCCCGCGCCTGCCAGGCCGGTGCCGACGACGACGACGGTGAACCTGCGCCGGTTGGCGGGGGCGACGAGGTCGTAGTGCAGCCGGCGGTCGTCCCACGCGTGCTCGGGCGCGACGTCGGGCACGCGCCCGTCGAGCGGGGTGCCGACGGTCCGCACGTCGTCGGGCGACACCTGGTCCGCGCTCATGCCACGACCCCCGTCAGGACCGCGACCGGGATGAGCAGGTTGCCCACCAGCACGAGCAGCCCGACGACGCCCGCGACCGCCGCGCCCGTCGCACGCAGCCGCCGTCCGGTGGCCCCCAGGTCGTTCACGACGCTCCACAGCCCGTGCGCCAGGTGCAGGAACAGCGTGCCGATCGCGAGCATGTAGAAGGCGGCGACGGCCGGGCGCTGGAACGAGTGGACGAGGTTGGCGTACGCGTCGCCCCGGACGAACTGGTCCGACGCGGCCGGCTGCGTCCCCGTCGTCAGGTCGAGCACGTGGAACACGACGAAGAACAGCAGCACCGCACCGGTGACGAGCATGCTGCGCGCCTGGAAGCTGCGGAAGCTGCGCAGCCCCTGGCGCCGGTGCGGGCCCCGGGCCGCGCGTGCCCGGTGGCGCAGCACGACGGCTGCCCAGACGTGCGCCACGAGGCAGACCGTGAGCGTCGCGCGGAAGATCCAGATGAACCAGCCGTGCGGCACGAGGGGGGCCAGCAGGTCCTGCTGCAGCCAGTGCGCGTAGCCGTCGAACTCCTCCGGCCCGAGGAACACCTTGAGGTTCCCGACCAGGTGGAAGACGACGAACGCCCCGAACACGGTCCCCGTCACCGCCATCACGACCTTGAGGACCCAGGTCGCCGGACGTGGTGGTGGGCTCGTGGCGGGGCGTGCGACCGCGGGGACGCGATCGGGCTCGGGGCGCGTGCTGGTCGGTACTGCCACCGCTGCTGACCTCCGTGTCACGGACGCCACGGGGGCCGGCGTCCACCCCGACACTCCCACCGGACCCACCGGTGCAGGTGGGACAGGAGTCCCGCGGCGCGGGCCTCGATCAGTCCCCCGGGCCGTCGGCCCGCGAGGACCCGGCCCGTCCGGGCCGGGTTTGTGGTCGTTGGTGGCGTTCTCGCCGCTAGGTTCCGTTATCGCCATATGCCCGACGTCGTCCGAGAGGCCCGGATCGTGGGTCCGTCGCGCCTCAGGTCCGTCGCGCCTCAGGTCCGTGGGGCGCGGGCGAGCAGCGCGCGCACGTCGTCGTCCGCCGGCGGGGTGAAGTCGACGTACCCCTGCCCCACGGCGTGGAACGGCACCGGCTGCCGCACGCAGACGACCTCGTCGGCGTCCCTGCCCACCACCGCGCACGCCGCGGCCGAGCCCACGGGCACGGCGACGACGACGCGCGCCGGCTCCTGACGGCGCAGCGCGGTGACCGCAGCACGCACCGTCGCCCCCGTCGCGATGCCGTCGTCGACGAGGAGCACGACGCGTCCGCGCACCGCGGGCGCGGGGCGTCCGCCGCGGTAGGCCGCCTCGCGCCGGCGCAGCTCGACCAGCTCGTCGCGGTACACGTCGTCGAGGTCGTCGGGCGTGACCTGCGCCGCCGCCTGGACGCGCTCCTCGTGGACCAGCACGACGTCGTCGCCCACTCCCGCGATCGCGCCCATGGCGACCTCGGGGGCCCCGGGGACGCCGAGCTTGCGGACGACCAGGACGTCCAGGGGCGCCCCGAGCGCCGTGGCGACCGGTGCCGCGACCGGGACCCCGCCGCGCGGCAGCGCGAGCACGACGACGCGCGGGTCCCCCGCGTAGGTCGTCAGGTGGCGTGCGAGGTCCCGCCCGGCCGCGGTCCGGTCGGCGTACGGCGCGCTGCTCGCGGCCATGGCAGCCGCTCCCCTCCCCCGTGCCGAGCTCCCCACCCATCGTCACGCGGGGCGGGCGCCGCCGCCCGCCGCGGGCGGATACTCCTGTCGTGGACCCGACGACGGAGGTGGTCCCGATGGTCGACACCGACGACCCGCGCGAGCACATCGAGGTGAGCGTGCTGCAGCGCAACGGCCGGCTCGCGGGACGACGCTTCGCGTCCCGTGCGGAGGCCGAGGCGTGGGCCCAGCCCGACGAGGAGGTCGTCGAGCTCAACCTCGTCTGCGACTGCGACCGGTAGCCCGCGCACCCTGCTCCCGCAGGCTAGTCACCGACGGGCCCGTACCGGGGCTCGACGTCCGCCAGCTCCAGGTCGGCCGTGGCCTGGATGAGCGCCAGCAGGTCGGTGTCGAGCCCGGGCGAGAACTCCTCGAAGCGCTCGTCGGCGATCGTCGAGGGCACTCCCTCGGGCGCCTGCTCGCTCGCGTCCAGCCGCGTCCCGTCCTTCGACGGGGACATGCCCCGGAAGATCTTGCCCGCCTCGGACGACGCGGTCAGGTCGAACGTGTACTGCTTGCTCTGCAGGCCGAGGTCGAGGAGCTTCCTGACCTCGGGGAACTGCTCGGCGTCGGTCCTCGGGATCGGCAGCACCTTCGCCCAGTCGACGCCGAGCGTCTCCAGCGCACGGGCGTACGCGTTCTCGTGGGCCTGGTCCCGCACGATGAGGTAGGCGATCGTCGAGCGGGCCGTCTTGTTGTCGGTCATCTCGTAGATCCGGCACTTCTGGAGCCGGCCCGTGGACTCGAGCATGAGGTTGTACAGCAGGTCGAGCACGAGGTTGCCGGAGTTGTAGACGTACGACCCGCTCCACGGGTTGCCGGCCGCGTCGACGGGCAGGGCGCCCTGGGCCGCGACGAGGTAGTGGTGGATGTTGCCCGTGTCGAGCGCGAGGCCCAGCGGCGTCGCGCCGTCCGCGCCCGGGGTGTCGAGCGGGTCGGTCTTCTCGCCCTGGTACCGCGGCGACCCGTCGAGCAGCCGGGCGATGGTCGTGCCGATCAGCTCGACGTGGCTGATCTCCTCGGTCCCGATCCCCTGCAGCAGGTCGCGGTACGGCTTGCCCGTGGGTCCACGGAAGTTGATGCTCTGGAACAGGTACTGCATCATCGTCCGCATCTCGCCGAACTGGCCGCCGAGCCCCTCCTGCAGCGCGTTCGCGGCCGCCGGGTCCGGCTCGTCGGGGACGATCTCGTTGATCAGTCGCTGCACGTGCAGGTACATGGCGGACCTTCCTCCGGTGGCCGGGTGGCTCTGACCACAGTGCGCGCCGCCGGCGCACCCTGCATCTCGGGCCCAAGGTCCCTTGTCCGGTTCGTCCTCCCGTCACGACGCTGGCGGAAGGCGTTCGACGTGGAGTGCGGCACAGGGGGACGAGATGCCTGAGACGGGGACCTGGGAAGACCGTGACCGCACGGCCCGGCGGACCAGGGCCGACGTACGGGTCGTCCGCGGCGTCGTCGTGCTGGCCGTCGGCCTCGCGTCGGTGACGCTCACCGCGAGCGCAGGGGCCGGCGCCGTCCCGACGGACCCCCGCTCACGCCCGGGCGCGGTCCTGCTGCACGTGCCCGGTGCCGTCGAGAGCCAGGCCGAGCACGTGAACGACGACGGTGTCGTCGTCGGCACGTTCGTCGACGCCACGGGCACGCGACGCGCGTTCCGGTGGCGCGCCGGGATCGGCGAGGTCCTCGCCGACGGCGGTGTCGCACCGGCGTCGGTGACGGGCGTGAACCGTCACGGTCAGGTCGCCGGGAACCTGTGCGCTCATCAGTCCAGCGAGGGGTGCCACGCGGTGCTCTGGGAGCGCGACGGCAGCCTCGTCGAGCTGGCGCCGGGCCACGGGGCCGCGACGTACGACCTGAACGACCACGGCGTCGTCGTCGGGGTCGACGGCGGGGACACCGGTGACAGCCCCGTCGGCGTCCTGTGGCAGGACGGCGCCTCGACGGTGGTGGCCCCGTTCCCCGGCGTCGCGATGTTCGTCACCCACCGGGGCACCGTCGCCGGACGTTCCGCGGCGCTCGGCTCGGGGTCCACCACCCAGGCGTTCCTCTGGCGCGACGGCGTGGTGACCGTCCTGGCTGCACCCGACGACGACACGTTCACGGTCCCCTGGGCGATGAACGAGCGTGACGACGTGGTCGGGCACATCGCACCCGATCGCTTCGTCGTCTGGCAGGCCGACGGTCAGGTGCGCGACCTCGACCAGCTCGGGGCGTCGACGTTCACGCCGGCCGCCATCGACGACCACGGGGTGGTGGTCGGGTCCCTGGAGCAGGGCGGTACCCGCGCGTTCGTGGCCGACGGGCGCGGCACCCGGCTGCTCCCGACGCTCGGCGGCGCACGGAGCGCTGCCGTGGCCGTCGACGCCTCCGGGACGGTCGTCGGGTGGGCGCAGCGGCGCCACGACCCACCTGCCACGCGCCACGCCGTCGTGTGGACCGGCTCGTCCCCGACGGCGCTGGGCGAGTGCGTCCCCGGTCGCCGGGTGGTCGGCAGCGAGGCCACCGACGTCAACCGGCGCGGTCAGGTCGTCGGCTTCGTCGAGAGCACCGGCCCCCGGGACTCCGAGCCGCGGCGGCAGGCGGTGCTGTGGGACGTGCGCGGCCGTTCCTGACGGACGTCCGGGTCTGCTGCACGGCGAGGTCGGCTGCCCGGGGGCCGGTGTCCGGGCGCCGTCAGTGGTGGTGCTCGTGCCTCCCCTGGGTCTCGACGGCGGTCGCACCGGGGCGCGTCCACTGCGGGGCCGGCCGCCCGGTGGGTCCCCAGGTGGCGTTCCCGTCGGCGTCGGTGCGCCAGTACCAGCACGGCCCGTGACCCTGCGGCCAGTCGGCGGGGACGTCCTGCCAGGCCTCCCGACGCCCGTAGGGCGTCATGTCCAGCAGCGCGAACGAGGAGGCGGAGGCCTCGACGCCGCGGCCGGTCGTGGAGTACGTGAGGAAGACACGCTCGCCGTCGCGCAGGAAGCACACGAGGTTGCCCATCTCGCCGCCGATCGGCTCGTCCAGCCCGCGCACCGAGTACCAGGGCTGGGTGTAGCCCATGAAGTCGAGGTAGGGCGCGACCTCGTCCCACGGCCCGGTGGTGAGGATCGCGAACGCGACGCCGCGCGCCTCGAGGTAGACCGCGTCCTTCAGGTGCCAGGCGGTGACGGTGCACCCTTCGCACTGCCCCTGGTGCGGGGCGCCGTCGTGCCACATGTGCTGGTAGACGAGCAGCTCGTCGCGACCCTGGAACAGGTCGAGGAACGGCACGGGACCGTCGGGGCCCACGACCTGGACCGTGCCGTCGAGCTCGACCATCGGCAGGCGGCGACGTGCGGCGGCGATCGCGTCACCCTCCCGGGTGTGCGCCTTCTCGCGGGTCAGCAGCTCGTCACGGGCGGTCTGCCAGGTCGGCAGGTCGACGACGGGCGGGCGGCCGGGGCGCGTGTCGGTCGGGTGCTCGGGCGTGGTCGTCATGGTGTCTCCGCGACGTCTCGTGCCGGGCAGCGGCCCGGCGGGCTACGGTCCCAGGTACCGACCCGGTGACCGGCCCGAACTCATCGCGAGCCGCCGCCGTCGGACTGGGTGGCGCCCTGGACGCGCGGCGAAGCTCCACGTCGTGACGGTGCGAGACGGCTACGCCGACACCGACCAGCACGAGCACGAGCACGAGCACACGACTCAACCTCACGAGAGGGAGGAACCCGCCCATCCAACGGACACACGGCTCGACCTCACGAGAGGGAGAACACCGCCCATCCAACGGACACACGGCTCGACCTCACGAGAGGGAGGAAACCGCCCATCCAACGGGCACACGGCTCGACCTCACGAGGGGGAGGAAGCTGCCCGTTCGACGGGCGTACGGCTCGACCTTACGAGGGGGAGACTGCTCACGTCGTCGCAGACTCCTCTGCGGTCTCGGTCTGCCCGCCGGGGACGCGAAGCGTGCACAGCGACGGCCGTGTCCTGGCAGACTCGCGTGACAGCACGAGGAGGCGCCTTGACGGACGCACAGCACGGCGACGACCTGCACGCGTCGCAGGCCACGGACACCGGGACACCCGGCCGGCCCCGGCGGCGGCCCCACCGCGCCGGTGTCGTCGCGGTCCTCTGCCTCACCGTGGGCGCCGGCCTCGTCGGTGCGCTGCTGTTCCAGTACGTCGACGTCTACTTCGCGATCTCGGGGCAGCGGAACGTCGCCACCGCGGCGCAGGCCACCCGGTACGAGATCACGGCCGCCTTGTGCGTCGCACTGCTCGTGGCCGGCATCGTCGCCGCGGTCGTAGGCGAGCGCGGCGGCCTGGCGGCCCTCGGGACGGTGCTGCTCGTGGTGGGCGCCGGCGTGGCGGTCGTGCTGGCGGTGCCGGCCGACCGGTGGCACACCGACGCGCGCGTCACGGAACCGGCGCCGCGGGGACCGATCTGCCGCAGCGGCGGCGACAGCGACGACTGCCCCGGCGGGTAGGCGTCCGCCCCGGGCGTAGCGAGTCCCGGCCCACGCGGAACGATTCCCGCCCACGGCGCACCGGGCCGCCGGTCGGGCTGCCCGGACGCTCGAAGGCCCGCCCCGCCGAAGCGGAGCGGGCCTGTGACCTGCTCTTACGATGTCGGGCTGACAGGATCTGAACCTGCGACCCCTGACCCCCAGGCATCGGCCGTACGTGCACCGAAGTTCGTGGTCGTACTACTTGTGCAGGTCAGCACGTTGACGCACCCGGGCGCACGACCGTGCACCGAATGGTGATGGTGGTCGCAAGGGTGGTCAGCTCTGATGTGCGCCGCTCGGTATCGACCGCACGGCCTGATGGCTGGGAGGCACGACCCCGAGGACATCTCCCGGCTGGCACTCGAGCACGTCGCACACCGCCGTCAGGGTGCTGAAGCGGATCGCGCGTGCCCGGCCGTTCTTGAGGACGGACAGGTTGGCGACCGTGATGCCGGTCAGTTCCGCCAGCTGGACGAGAGTCATGTTTCGGGCGTCGAGCAGGCCCGCGAGATGGGAGACCACTCGGTGGTGGCCGGCGTCGTCGGGCGTCACACCAGACCCTCGGTGTCGGCGGTCAGGCGGGCTCCGCGTCGAGTCGCTGCCGCGAGTGCGAGCAGAAGGAGGACGATGGGCAGTGGCCACCATCCGACGACGAGCGAGGGAGCAAGCCAGCCGGTCGGCATGTTGAACGAGCCTGCCGGTGACCACAGTGGCGTGGCTTCGACGACGGCGATGATCCGGGCCGCCGCGATGAAGTCTCCGACGGTGGCCAGGAGCCACGCTGCCACGATGATCACGGCGGCCCATCCGAGCCGGCGAGCGTTCCCCGGTGCGAAGGGGTGCCCGGCCGCTGTCCTGCGCAGGAGCGGGATGAGGATCACGCCGACGACCCCTCCCGCGATGAGCCCGGCCCAGGACGCCGAAGTGGCAAGCAGTGCAGTGACGGGATCGACGTCCGCTCCGGCAAGAAATCCGCCACCATGGCGAACCGGGAGCGGTTGGCCACCGGGCCACTGATCGTGAGTCGCGGCCGGCTCGCACGACGAACCATCCATCGACCAGCCCTCGACGCACGGCAGTGTCACGTCCATGTAGGCGACAGGAGCCGACAGGTGGACCGGCACCTCCGCGCTGCTGCCGCGACCAAGCGCCGCCATACCTGCGGAGAACAGACCGGAGCCGATCGCCAGGTAGGCGACGACGAACATCATCCCCACAAGGACGGCCGGACCAAGGTTGCGACTGCCACGCTCCTGCTGAACCACGGTTGCCATCCCGACTCCATCTCGATTGTCGATACGCCTCGTCCTGCGACATATCGACAATCGAGATGTCTTCTTGAGGGCCGTCACCCGTTCGCCACATCACGAAGGGAACGACGCGGCCTGGCGGTGGTGTCGCTGGGCCTGGCAAGCCGAGCTGCTGCGGTGAACCGATGACCTTCGCGCCGACAACCTCGCTCGTCTCGCCGTCTCGATGCTGACCAGCCCGCTGAGGACAGCACCACCACGCTCGCGACGAAGCCGACCAACGTCGAGGCGTGGGTGGCGTGGATGCGCGGCCGCGGCCTCGCGGACTCGACGATCCGCTCGACCTACACCGCCATGCGCGGCGTCCTGGACACCGCCGTCCGCGACGAACTGCTCGCCGTGAACCCTGCCGCCAAGGTCAAGCGACCCACGTTGGCGCACGTCGAGGCACGCTTCCTGACGATCCCCGAGCTGCACGCTCTCCTGACGGCCGCCGACGGATCGAGGTACGCGCCCCTGCTGGCGCTCCTGGTTCACACCGGGATGCGGCGCGGCGAGGCCCGCGCGCTGCGCTAGTCGGACGTCGACCCTGAGGCCGGGACCCTGCGGGGCAGGGGAACCCTCGCGCGCGTCGGTGGCGAGCTCGTCGTCTCCCCGCCGAAGACGAGCTGCTCCCGTCGCACCGTGCCGCTTGACGTCGCGGCGACCGCGTTGCTCCGCTCGATCCGTCAGAATCAGCGACTCGAGCGCATGGCAGCCAGCTCCGCGTGGACAGGCTCACCGCATGTGTTCACCACGGAGCTGGGCTCCCCCGTCGACCCCCGCAGAGCACTCCGAGCGCTGACGGCCGCGGCGAAGCGCGCCGACCTTCCGGGCATCGGATTGCACACCCTGCGGCACACGGCCGCGTCGCTGCTGCTCTCTGCCGGCGTTCCGCTCATGGTCGTCTCGGACGTCCTGGGGCACGCCAGCATCGGTCACCGCCGACATCTATGGCCACCTGCAGCCGGACGTGACTCGATCGGCCATGGCCTCGCTCGACCTGGCACTCACGACCTGGCCACCGTCCGCCGACCACCATCACCTACGGTGGTCGAAAATGGTGGTCGATCGCCTCGTCGGACGCGGCAGAGGCCACCTCCGGAAGTCCGAAAGTGGCCTCTGACCTGCCAAAACGATGTGTCGGGCTGACAGGATTTGAACCTGCGACCCCTTGACCCCCAGTCAAGTGCGCTACCAAGCTGCGCCACAGCCCGATGGCCCCCGCAGGAGCCTCGAAGACTCTACCGCACCCCGCGCCGCTCCCCCGCCACCGTCCGGTGGCCGCGTCGCGCGCTCGCGTCACGCCGTCGTGTCGTGCTCCTCGCGTCGCCGCCGCAGCACCTCGAGCTCCGCGCCGACGACGCCCAGGACGACCAGGTCGACGAGCAGCCCCCAGGACGCGTCCCACTGCGACAGGCGGAACAGGAAGAACTGCGTCACCAGCAGGCTGACGAGCACGGCGCGGCGGAACCACCGGTACCCGTCGACGACGTCGCGTCGCACGCGCGCGAGCCCGATGCCGGACAGCACCACGCTCGCCGCACCGGCGACCAGGGCGCCGGCCACGACCCAGCCCGGCGAGTCGTCGCCACCCCACCAGCGGGCCAGGGCGCCGCCCACGGTGACACCTGACGACCCGACGAGGACACCGACCGCGAGCCACGGCACGAACCGCGCGCGGACGAGCGTGTGCAGCGCGCGCACGACGCCCGATGCGACCGCGCCCACCGGGTCGGGCAGCTCGGCGTGGTCCTCGTCGACGCTGCGCAGCAGCGCACGGGTCTCGCGCGCACCGGGCACGTCGCCGGCACGGGCCAGGAACGCCTCCGCTCGGTGGCGTGCCGCGGGCGTGAACCCGCCGACGACGCCCGCGACGGCCTCGTCCACGGCACCCGCGAGCGCCTCGCGCGGGTCCGGCGGGCGGCGGCCGTGCAGGGCGTCGGCGACGAGGCCGAGCCCGACGACGGTGGCGTAGACGATCGCGGCGGTCGGCTCGTAGAAGTAGTCGTTGTCCGACGTGACGAACTTGCCGACCTCGTCGACGAACAGGCCGAACCCGATGCCGCCGAGCAGCGCGCCCAGCGGCCGCAGGGCGGGGCCGGCGAACGACAGCAGGAGCAGGAACGCGACGGCCATGAGCAGGCCGCCCCACAGCACGTGCGCGATGTGCAGGCCGTCGCCGCCGAGCTGCGGGTAGCCGGTGGCGGCGAGGAACGCGCGCGTGAGCAGGACGGTCGCGGCGGTCGCGACGAGGAACGTCGCGAGGTGCCGGGGTGCGCGGGGGTCGCGCGGCAGGCCGACGCGCAGCAGCACGTGGCTCGTCGTGCGGGTGCGTCCGCCGGGCTGCGGTGCGGTCACCTCCTGGTCACCGGCGTCTCAGCGCTTGCGCTTCTCGCGGACGCGCACCGAGATCGAGATGGGTGTGCCCTCGAAGCCGAACGTCTCGCGCAGGCGGCGCTCGATGAACCGCCGGTACGTGGGCTCGAGGAACCCGGTGGCGAAGATGACGAACCGCGGCGGGCGGGTCGAGGCCTGGGTGGCGAACAGGATGCGCGGCTGCTTGCCACCGCGCAGGGGGTGCGGGTGCGCCGAGACGAGCTCGCCGAGGAACGCGTTGAGGCGTCCGGTCGAGATGCGGGTGTCCCAGGAGTCCAGGGAGCGCTCGAGGGCGGGCACGAGGCGGTCGGTGTGCCACCCGGTGCGGGCGGAGACGTTGACGCGCGGCGCCCACTGCACCTGCACGAGCTGCTGCTCGATCTCGCGCTCGAGGTAGGGGCGGCGGTCCTCGTCCATGAGGTCCCACTTGTTGTAGGCGACGACCAGCGCCCGGCCGGCGTCGATGACCTGCTGGACGATGCGGATGTCCTGCTCGGTCATGGGCGCGGACGCGTCGACGAGCACGACCGCGACCTCGGCCTTCTCGATGGCGGCCTGGGTGCGCAGCGAGGCGTAGAAGTCGGCGCCGGACGTCTGGTGGACGCGGCGCCGGATGCCGGCGGTGTCGACGAACACCCACGGCCTGCCGCCGAGCGCGACGAGCTCGTCGACCGGGTCGCGCGTCGTGCCGGCGGTGTCGTCGACGACGACGCGCTCGGAGCCGACGACCTTGTTGAGCAGCGAGGACTTGCCGACGTTGGGGCGGCCGACGAGCGCGACGCGGCGCGGGCCGTCGGGCAGCGGCACGGCGTGCGCCGAGACCGTGGGCAGCGCGCCCATGGCGGCGTCGAGAAGGTCGCCGGTGCCGCGGCCGTGCAGTGCGGAGATCGGGTGCGGCTGCCCCAGCCCGAGGGACCACAGCGCGGCGGCGTCGGCCTCGACGGCGGGGCCGTCGACCTTGTTGGCGACGAGCACGACGGGCTTGCCGGAGCGGCGCAGCAGGCGTACGACCTGCTCGTCGGTGTCGGTGGACCCGACCGTGGCGTCGACGACGAACAGGACGGCGTCGGCGAGGTCGATCGCGACCTCGGCCTGCTGCGCGACGCGCTTGTCGATGCCCGCGACGTCGACCTCCCAGCCGCCGGTGTCGACGAGCGTGAACCGGCGGCCGGACCACTCGGCGGGGTAGCTGACGCGGTCGCGCGTGACGCCCGGGTTGTCCTCGACGACGGCCTCGCGGCGGCCGAGGATCCGGTTGACGAGCGTCGACTTGCCGACGTTGGGGCGGCCGACGACGGCCAGCACGGGCAGCGTCGTCTCGATCTCGTGGTCGTCCCCGTCGAGGCCGTCACCCTCCAGCAGTGCGAGGTCCTCGTCGCCGAGCTCGTACTCCTCGAGCCCGGCGCGCAGCGCACGTTCGCGTGCGGCGTCGTCGACGTCGTCCGTCGTGTCCTCGCCGAGCGGCGCGGTGGGCTCGGCGGACTCGCTGCGGTCGTCGTCCGAGGCGCGCGTGATCGTGGGGTCGGGCTGCTCCATGCGTCCATTGTCCCCTGCCGGGCGCGCGCGTCCCGCCACGGCGCCCGGGCCGGGCGGTCGCGGCGGTCGGCTCAGCCCGTCGAGCGGGGGTCGTCGGCGGGCAGCTGCACGCCGGTGCGCGTCTGGGCGGACACGACGAGGTCCGCGAGCGCGTCGCGGATCACGGTGGCGGCGCGGTCGATGGCCTCGCGGCGGGACAGTCCCTCGCCGCGCACGTCGATCGGGTCGCCGAACTCCACGACGAGGTCGCGGCGCAGGCCGGGCAGGCCGTGGGGTGACTCCCCGGTGCGCCGGGTGCCGAGGATCGCGACGGGGACGACGGGTGCGCGGCCGTGCACCGCGAGCCACGCGGCGCCGGCGCGCACCTGCTCGGCGGTGCCGCGTCCGCGGGTTCCCTCGGGGAAGATCCCGACGGCGCCGCCGCGCTGCAGCACGCCGAGTGCGGACTGCAGCGCGGGGCGGCCCATGGTGCGGTCGACGGGGATCTGGCCGGCGGCGCGCAGCACGAGGCCGACCGGTCCGCGGAACAGCTCGGACTTCACCAGGATGTGCAGGCCGCGCGGGGTGACGCCGATGAGCAGCGGGCCGTCGAGCAGGGTCACGTGGTTGGCGGCGAGCACGACGGGTCCGGTGCGGGGCACGCGTTCGGCGCCCGTGACGTGGGTGTCCCACACGACGCGGGCGCCGAACCGTCCGACCCACCGCGACCACGCGGGGCCGCGCGCCGAGGGCACGTGCGACGCGCCGCCCGCGACCCTCCGGCGCGCCGTCACCGCGGACGTCACCGCGCCGCGCGGGCCCGCTCGACCACGTCGAGCACGGCGTCGACGGTCTGCTCGAGGTCGAGCTGCGAGGAGTCGACGGTGACGACGCCGTCGGCCGCGACGTGGAACTGCACGACGGTGGAGTCGTCGGCGTCGCGCCGCACGACCTGGTCGTGGGTCGCGGCGATCGCGGCGGCGTCGGCGGTGCCGTGCAGCTCGCGGGCGCGCCGTGCCAGGCGTGCGGCCTCGTCGGCCGTGAGGAGCACGCGGACGTCCGCGTCGGGTGCGACGACGGTGGTGATGTCGCGGCCCTCGGCGACGACTCCCCGGCCGCCGGACCAGCCGGCGGTGCGTTCGGTGTCGATGAGCTCGCGCTGCCGGCGGCCGAGCTCGGCGCGGGCGTCGAGGTTGGTGGCCACGGCGCTGACGTGCGACGAGATCTCGGTCGTGCGGATCGCGACGCCCACGTCGCGGCCGTCGACCACGACGCTCGGTCGCGCGGGGTCGACGCCCATGGCGAGCGGCAGGTCCCGGACGGCGGCCGCGACGGCGGCCTGGTCGGTCAGCGGGACACCCTGGTCGAGGCACCACCAGGTCGCTGCCCGGTACATCGCCCCGGTGTCGAGGTACGCCAGGCCGAGGCGGCGCGCGACCTCGCGCGACACGCTCGACTTGCCGGACCCCGACGGTCCGTCCACCGCCACGACGGTGCTCAACTCACCAGCCTCCATCCCCGAGCGGTCAGCTCGGTCTCCAGGTGCTCGGCACGTGCGGGCAGCACCGAGATCGACGCCATGCCGACCGGGCGCCCCGCGGCGTGCTCGAGCTGCAGGTCCTCCAGGTTGACGCCGGCGTCGCCGACGTCGCCGAGCAGCCGCGCGAGCTCGCCCGGCCGGTCGGGGACGAGCACCGTCACGACGGCGTACTGCTTGTGCGCGCCGCCGTGCTTGCCGGGGATGCGTGCGGCGCCGGCGCCGCCGTCGGCGATGGTCCGTGCGATGGTCGCCAGGGCGCCGAGCTCGACGTCCTCGGGACCCGTGGCGGCGGCGGCCAGGTCGAGGGCGCCGACGACGACGTCGAGGTCGTCGCGCAGCGCGACGAGCACGTCGCGCACGGCCGCCGCGTTGGCGGCCAGGATCGACGTCCACAGCGCGGGGTCGGACGCGGCCAGGCGCGTGACGTCGCGCAGCCCCTGCCCGGCCAGGCCGAGGGCCGCGGCCTCCGCGTCGCGCAGGCGGGCCGCGACGAGCGACGACGCGAGCTGCGGGACGTGGGACACGACGGCGACGGCGGCGTCGTGCTCGGCGGCGTCCATGACGACGGGCACGGCGCCCAGGTCGACGGCCAGGTGGCGCACCGCGAGCAGCGCGGAGTCGCGTGACTCCCCCGAGTCCGTGATGACCCAGGGCCGGCCGAGGAACAGGTCCGGCACGGCGGCGGACGGCCCGGAGCGTTCGCGTCCGGCCATGGGGTGCGAGCCGACGTAGCGTGACAGGTCCGCACCGGACGTGCGCAGCTCGGCGAGCACGTGGCCCTTGACGCTCGCGACGTCGGTGACGACGGCGTGCGGGTGGTCCGCGAGCGCGCGGCCCACGGCGTCGGCCGTGACGTCGGGCGGTGCGGCGACGACGACGAGCGCGGGTGGCGGTGAGGACGCGTCGACGGGTGTGCCGGCGCCGACGTCGCGCGCGAGGGCGAGCGCGGTGCGCGACGGGTCGTCGAGCTGGACGTCGACGCCGTGCTGCGTCAGCGCGAGGCCGACGGACGCGCCGAGGAGGCCGGTGCCGACGACGCGCACCGGGCCGGTGGTGGCGACGTTCACATGCCCACCGCCGTCATGAGCGAGCCGACCTCCGTCTTCGACAGGACGCGGGTGCGGCCGGACCGCAGGTCGCCGAGGCGGATGGGGCCGATGCGGGTGCGCACGAGCCGGTCGACGGGGTGGCCGACCTCGTCGAACACGCGGCGCACGACGCGGTTGCGGCCCTCGTGCAGGACGACCTCGACGAGGCTCGCGTGGCTCGCGACCTGGACGATCTTGAACGCGTCGACCCGGACGGTGCCGTCCTCGAGGGCGATGCCGTCCTTCAGCTGCTTGCCGACGGCCTCGCGCACACGGCCCTGCACCTCGACGAGGTAGGTCTTGGGCACGCCGTGCGACGGGTGCGCGAGGCGGTTGGCGAGCTCGCCGTCGTTGGTCAGCAGGATGAGTCCCTCGGAGTCCGCGTCGAGGCGTCCGACGTGGAACAGGCGTTCCTCGCGGTTCGCGACGTACTGCGCGAGCGAGGGCCGGCCCTCGGGGTCGTGCATGGTCGACACGACGCCGACGGGCTTGTTCAGCGCGATCGTCAGGAGCGAGGAGTCGAGCTGCACGCGCATGCCGTCGAGGTGGATGACGGCGGTGAGCGGGTCGACGCGCACGCCGAGCTCGGTGACGACCTGACCGGCGACGGTGACGCGTCCGGCGGCGATGAGCTCCTCGCACGCGCGGCGCGAGCCTAGACCGGCCGAGGCGAGGACCTTCTGCAGCCGGACGCCCTGCGGGTCGTGCACGTCGACCGGCTCCGCGACCGGGGTGGGCCGACGCGGGGGGCGTCCTGTGCTGCGTGTGCCGCGTCTGCCGGTGCCGCTCCCGGGGCGGCTCGCACCTTCCGCGCGACCGCCACCTCGGTGGCCGCGCGCTCCCGTGCCGCTCATCGTGGGTCCTCTCGTCCGTCGTGCGTGTCGATGCCGTCCAGCGACTCGATGTCCGGCAGGTAGGGCGCCAGCGGGGGCAGCTCGTCGAGGCTCGACAGGCCCATCCGCTCCAGGAAGTATCCCGTGGTCCCGTACAGGACCGCGCCGGTCGCGGTGTCCTGGCCGACCTCGGCGACGAGCCCGCGGGTCGTCAGGGTCCGCATGACGCCGTCGACGTTGACGCCGCGGACGGCCGAGACCTGTCCGCGGCTGACGGGCTGACGGTACGCGACGACCGCGAGCGTCTCGAGCGCGGCCTGCGTGAGGCGCTGGGTCTGCCCGTCGACGACGAAGCGTCCGACGACGTCGCCGTGGGCGCCGGCCGAGTAGATCCGCCAGCCCTCGCCGGCGCGCCGCAGCTCGAACCCGCGGGGTCGCCCTCCGAGCTCGCCGCGGTACTCGGCGGCGAGCCGGGCGAGCAGGTCCTCGACGTGCCCGGTGGGCAGCGCGAGGGCCGTCGCGAGCCGCACGGCCGGGACCGGCTCGTCGGCGACCATGAGGACGGCCTCGAGCGCGGCGAGCGCACCGCCGGGCAGGGACTCGACGTCGAACCCGAGCTCGTCGGGTCCGTCGGGCGCGGTCCCATCGGGCGCAGTCCCGTCGGGCGCGGTCCCGTCGGGCGCGGTCCCGTCCGGCTCGACCTGCTCGCTCATCCCCGTGCCTCCTCGTCCGCGGGTGCGCCGACGTCGACGACGGGCAGCGGCGCGTCGCCGGCCTCGCGGTCGAAGTCGTCCGACACCGTGATCTCACCGTCGTCGCTGCCGGTCCACCGCACGGTCAGCTCGCCGAGCGGCACCACCTGGTCGAAGGCCACGACCCCCTCGCGGAACAGCTCGAGCAGCGCGAGGAACCGCACGACCACGACCACGGGCCCCCCGGCGTCGGCGGTCAGCGCGCGGAACGTCGTCGCACCGTGGTGGCGCAGCCGGTCGACCACGACGGCGGCCTGCTCGCGCACGCTGACCACGGGGGCGTGCAGGTGGCTGATGTCGACGCCCGGCGGCGGGGGCTTGGGGGCGAGCGCGCGCGCGGCGAGCACGGCGAGCTGGTCGGGGCCCAGCTGCCACACGAGCTCGGGCAGCAGCGCGGCCAGGTGCGGCTCGAGCTGCACGTCGCGCCCGTGGCGGCGGGACCCCGCCTCGAGGTGCGCGCCCAGGTCCGCCGCGACGACCTTGTAGGCGCGGTACTGCAGCAGGCGGGCGAACAGCAGGTCGCGCGCCTCGAGCAGCTCGAGGTCCTCGGCGTCCTCGACCTGCGCCGACGGCAGCAGGCGGGCGGCCTTGAGGTCGAGCAGCGTCGCGGCGACGAGCAGGAACTCGCTGGCCTGGGACAGGTCCCAGTCCTTGCCCCCGGCGGCCGCGGCGCGCTCGCCGGTGCGGATGTGGGCGATGAACTCGTCGGTGACCTGCGCCAGGGCGATCTCGGTGATGTCGAGCTTGTGCTTGGCGATCAGCCCGAGCAGCAGGTCGAACGGGCCGCTGAACACGTCGAGGTGGACCTCGAAGCCCGACGACCCGGTCGGTGCGCTCTCCCCCGGCGCACCACCGTCGCTCGCGTGCGGGCCCGGTGGTTCGCCCGGCGGCGGTGTGGCGTCCGGCGCGTCGACGTCGGTGCGGGTCGCGTCCTGCGTGCCGGGCGCGCGCTCAGGCGGCGTCGCCACGCGCCACGAGCTCGCGCGCGAGCTGGCGGTAGGCCTCGGCACCCGCGTGCGTCGGTGCGTACTGGGTGATCGGCTCGGCCGCGACCGTCGCGTCCGGGAACTTCACGGTGCGTCCGATGACGGTGTGCAGGAGCGTGTCGCCGAACGCCTCGTTGACGCGTGCGACGACCTCGCGCGCGTGCAGCGTGCGCGAGTCGTACATGGTGGCCAGGATGCCGTCGACCTCGAGACGCGGGTTGAGCCGGTCGCGGACCTTCTCGATGGTCTCGATGAGCAGCGCCACGCCGCGCAGCGCGAAGAACTCGCACTCGAGCGGGATGAGCACGCCGTGCGACGCGGTCAGCGCGTTGACCGTCAGCAGGCCCAGCGACGGCTGGCAGTCCACGAACACGACGTCGTAGTCGTCGAGCACGGGTCGCAGCGCACGCGACAGCACCGACTCGCGGGCGACCTCGCCGACGAGCTGGACCTCGGCCGCCGACAGGTCGATGTTGGCGGGCAGCAGGTCGAGCCCGGGCACGGCGGTGTGCCGCAGCACGTCGTGGACCTGCGCGTCGCGATCCATGAGCAGGTTGTAGACCGTGCGGTCCAGCTCGTGCGGGCTGATGCCCAGCCCCACCGACGCCGCACCCTGGGGGTCGAAGTCGACGATGAGGACGCGACGGCCGTACTCGGCCAGCGCGGCGGCGAGGTTGATGGTCGTCGTCGTCTTGCCGACGCCGCCCTTCTGGTTGCACATCGCGATCACGCGCGCCGGTCCGTGCGACGCCAACGGCGCCGGCACAGGGAAGTCGGGCAGCGGGCGTCCCACCGCGTCGAGCTGCTGCTCGGTCGTCTCCTGGATCATCGGCTCACCATCTGCTCCCCGTCGCCCGTCCGGGCCCACCTCGCGGGACAACCTACCCGAGCGGGCCCCGTCCGCAGGGTGCGACAGACCGGGCAGGGTGCGATCCGCCTCACCGGGCACGCGGGTGGCTAGCCGCGTACACCTCGCGCATCGTGTCGGGCGTCACCATCGTGTAGATCTGGGTGGTCGTGACCGACGCGTGGCCCAGCAGCTCCTGCACGACGCGCACGTCGGCGCCGCCGGCCAGCAGGTGCGTCGCGAACGAGTGGCGCAGCGTGTGCGGCGAGACGTGGGCCGCGTCCAGCCCGGCGCGCTCGGCGGCCGTGCGCAGCACCGCCCAGGCGGACTGCCGGCTCAACGGCGCGCCGCGCGTGTTGAGGAAGATCGCGGCGTTCCCGCGCCCGGCCGCGGCGAGCGCCGGGCGGCCGCGCACGAGGTACGCCTCGACGGCGGTGGCCGCGTACGACCCGACGGGCACGACCCGCTCCTTGCGGCCCTTGCCGAGCAGCCGCACGGCGGACCGGTCGGGCGTGAGGTCGAGGTCGTCGACGTCGAGGCCGACGGCCTCGGAGATGCGCGCGCCGGTGGAGTACACGAGCTCGAGGAGCGCGCGGTCGCGCAGCGGCACGGGTCCGTCGCCCACGCCCGCGGCGTCCAGGAGCCGGCCGACGTCGTCGACCGAGATGGCCTTGGGCAGCCGGCGCGGCTGCGCCGGGGGGTGCACGTCCGCCGCGGCGTCGGTCGGTGCGAGCCCGTCGAGCGCGAGGAACCGGTGCCACCCGCGCAGCGCGACGACGCTGCGTGCCGCCGACGACGGCGAGAGCACCGAGCGTCCGTCGGACCCGGTGCGCAGCACCAGGACGTAGTCCTCGACGTCACGCCCGGTGACCTGGGCCGGCTCGGTGCGGCCCGACGCGACCAGGTGCTCGACGTACCGGGTCAGGTCGCGCCGGTAGGCCGCGAGGGTGTGTGCGGACAGGCCGCGCTCGACCGCGAGGTGCGCCAGGTAGCTCTCGAGCGCGGGCGTCAGGCGGTCGGGCACGTCCGCGACGTCACAGCGGGAGGAAGACGTCCACCGCGACGGCGACGGACAGCAGCGTCAGGTACGTGATCGAGCCGTGGAACACGGTCATGGCACGCAGCGGCGGGTGCTTCGGGTCGCTCGCGCGTCGCAGCAGCGCGACGCACTGCCACAGGAACCACGCGCCGAGCGCGGCGGCGACCACGGCGTACACCCACGTCATGCCACCGACGGGCACGAGCAGCAGCGAGCAGGCGACCATCGCGAGCGTGTACGCGATCATCTCGCGCGCGACCTTGGTGTCGGCCGCCACGACGGGCAGCATCGGCACGCCCGCGGCCGCGTAGTCGCGCCGGAACTTCATGGACAGCGGCCAGTAGTGCGGCGGCGTCCAGAAGAACACGACGCCGAACAGCAGGACCGCCTCCCACGAGACGCCGCCCGTCACGGCCGACCAGCCGATGACGACGGGCATGCACCCGGCCGCACCGCCCCACACGATGTTCTGCGGCGTGCGGCGCTTGAGGATCATCGTGTAGCCGACGACGTAGATGAGGATCGCCGACGCGGTCCACATCGCCGACGCGGGGTTCACCGCGAGCCACAGCCACGTCAGCGAGACCGCCCCGAGCACGAGCCCGAACACCAGGGCCGCCCGCGGCGTGATGCGCCCGGTGACGATCGGACGGCGCCGCGTGCGGTTCATCACCTCGTCGATGTCGCGGTCGAGGTACTGGTTGAGCGTGTTCGCGGCGCCCGCGGCGCCGGCGCCCCCGACGAGCGTCGCGACGACCAGCCCGAGCGACGGGAAGCCGCGCGCGGCGAGGAACATCGTGGGGATCGTCGTGATGAGCAGCAGCTCGATGACCCGCGGCTTGGTGAGCGCGACGTACCCGGCGACGGTGCCGAGCGCGGTCGACCAGCCGTGCGCGAGCCGTCCCCGGGAGCCCTGCGGTGCCGCGGTCGGCACGTGCGGTTCCCCGGCCCCACCGCCGTCCACCGGGACCACCGCACCGGTGACGGCACCCGGGCGGCTCGCGTCGACGGACGCGGGGGTCGAGAGGCGCACGCGGTTCGGTTTCCGTTCGCAGAGGGCCGACGGGGCCTGCCGGCGACCTGTCGGACGGGGCAGGCGGGACCGAGGTCCCACCCGACATGGTACGGCCCCGCCCGCCCCGGCGGACGGAGGCCGCCCCGCCGCCCGCCGGCCCCGCGCGTGACCTCGGTCGCACCCCGTGACCGGGGTCGTGCGCGCGGCACCGCCGCGGCCGCCGCCCACCCCGCCTGGCAATCGATTGCCGCGTCCGTGGGACCGGTGCGCGTCTGCGCGCGCGTGCGCTATAGGCTCGACGCCAGCAGACGTCCCCGTCCGCCGACGCGACGGGGCCCCAGACCGGACGCGCCGCTCCCCCGCGGCGCACGCCCGGAGACGCTCGGAACGACGCCCCGCGCGTGCGGGACGGGAATGAGGTGCGGTGAACGCGAAGGCTCCCCTGGCCACCACGGTCGGCTGGTCCGATCTCGACGTGCGGGCGGTCGACACCGTCCGCGTGCTCGCGGCGGACGCGGTCGAGAAGGTCGGCAACGGGCACCCCGGCACGGCGATCAGCCTGGCGCCGGCCGCCTACCTGCTCTACCAGAACGTGCTGCGCCACGACCCGACCGACCCGCACTGGCTCGGCCGCGACCGGTTCGTCCTCTCGGCGGGGCACTCGAGCCTCACGCAGTACATCCAGCTCTACCTCGCCGGCTTCGGCCTCGAGCTCGAGGACCTCGAGGCGCTGCGCACGTGGGGCTCCAAGACCCCCGGGCACCCCGAGTACCGGCACACCGCCGGCGTCGAGATCACGACCGGCCCCCTCGGGCAGGGCCTGGCCTCGGCCGTCGGCTTCGCCATGGCGGCACGCCGCGAGCGCGGCCTGCTCGACCCCGACGCGGCGCCGGGCACGAGCCCGTTCGACCACCACGTGTACGTCATCGCGTCCGACGGCGACCTGCAGGAGGGCGTGACGAGCGAGGCCTCGTCGGTCGCCGGCACGCAGGAGCTCGGCAACCTCGTGGTGCTGTGGGACGACAACCACATCTCGATCGAGGGCGACACCGAGATCGCGTTCACCGAGGACGTGCTCAAGCGGTACGAGGCGTACGGCTGGCACGTGCAGTACGTCGACTGGACCGCCGGCGGCGAGTACCGCGAGGACGTCGACGCGCTGCACGCGGCGATCGAGGCCGCCAAGGCCGTGACCGACCGGCCGTCGTTCATCGGGCTGCGCACGCTCATCGCGTGGCCGACCCCGGGCAAGACCGACGACCACTCGTCGCACGGCTCCAAGCTGGGCGGCGAGGCGATCCGGGGGCTCAAGGAGCTCCTGGGCTTCGACCCCGAGCAGACGTTCGAGGTCGCCCCCGAGGTCATCGCGCACACGCGATCGCTCGCGGACCGTGCCGCGACGGCACGCGCCGCGTGGCAGGAGTCGTTCGACGCGTGGGCCGCGGCGAACCCCGACCGCAAGGCGCTGCTCGACCGGCTGCGCGCCGACGCGCTGCCCGACGGCTGGGCCGACGCGCTACCCACGTTCCCCGCGGGCAAGTCGGTCGCGACGCGCGCCGCGTCCGGCGAGGTGCTCTCGGCGCTCGCGCCCGTGCTGCCCGAGCTGTGGGGCGGCTCGGCCGACCTCGCGGGCTCGAACAACACGACCATGAAGGGCGAGCCGTCGTTCATCCCGGCGAAGCGCTCGACGCACGAGTTCGCGGGCGACGAGTACGGCCGCACGCTGCACTTCGGCATCCGCGAGCACGCCATGGGCTCGATCCTGTCGGGCATCCGCCTGCACGGTCTGACCCGCCCCTACGGCGGCACGTTCTTCACGTTCTCGGACTACATGCGCGGCGCCGTGCGCCTCGCGGCGCTCATGGGCGTCAACGTCACGTACGTGTGGACGCACGACTCCATCGGCCTGGGCGAGGACGGCCCGACGCACCAGCCGGTCGAGCACCTCACCGCGGTCCGCGCGATCCCCGGCCTGGCCGTCGTGCGTCCCGCCGACGCCAACGAGACCGCGGCGGCGTGGCAGGCCACGCTCGAGCGCACCGACGGACCCGTCGCGCTCGTCCTGACCCGCCAGAACGTGCCGACCTTCCCGCGCGGGGAGGACGGCTTCGCCACCACCGACGGCGTCGCCCGGGGCGCGTACGTGCTGCTCGAGGCGTCGTCCGGCACCCCGGACGTCGTGCTGATCGCCACGGGCTCGGAGGTCCAGCTCGCGGTCGAGGCGCGCGAGACCCTCGAGGCCGCGGGCGTCGCGACGCGCGTCGTGTCCGCGCCGTGCCTCGAGTGGTTCGCCGAGCAGGACGACGCGTACCGCGAGTCGGTGCTGCCGTCGTCGGTGCGTGCCCGGGTCTCGGTCGAGGCCGGGATCGCGCTGTCGTGGCACAAGCTCGTCGGCGACGCGGGTCGCTCGGTGTCGATCGAGCACTACGGTGCCTCGGCCGACTACCAGACCCTGTACCGCGAGTTCGGGATCACCGCCGAGGCCGTCGTGGCCGCGGCGCACGAGTCGGTCGCGGCGGCGCGTGGGGCGCACGCCCCGTCCGACCAGCCGGCTGCCCCGACGCAGTCGGGGACCGGCGACCTGCCGGCCTGACGCACCACCGTGGCGGGGCCGGGCTCCAGCCGGCCCCGCCGCGTTCGACGCGATGCACTCGTGGGACGAAGGGGAACGACCATGACCGCCAGCACGACCCCCCTGCAGGCGCTGCACGAGGCCGGCGTGGCCGTGTGGCTCGACGACCTGTCACGCCAGCGGATCGCCACCGGAGGCCTGGCCGACCTCGTCGGTCGCGGCGTCGTGGGCGTCACGACGAACCCGACGATCTTCGCGTCCGCCCTCGCCGGCGGCGACGCGTACGACGACCAGCTGCGCGCGCTCGCCGCGGACGGCACGACCGTCGAGCAGGCCGTCACCCGGATCACGACGGACGACGTGCGCGACGCGTGCGACGTGCTGCGGCCCGTGTTCGACGCGACCGACGGCGTCGACGGGCGCGTGTCGATCGAGGTGGACCCCCGGCTCGCGCGGGACACCGCCGGCACGATCGCGTCCGCCGAGGCCCTGTGGTCGACGACCGGGCGGCCCAACCTGTTCGTCAAGATCCCCGCGACGGTCGAGGGTCTGCCCGCGATCACGGCCGCGCTCGCGCAGGGCATCAGCGTCAACGTCACGCTGATCTTCTCGCTGCAGCGCTACCGCGCCGTGCTCGACGCGTTCGTCGAGGGGCTCGAGCAGGCGCGGGCCGCCGGCATCGACCTGGCGCCGATCGCGTCGGTCGCGTCGTTCTTCGTCTCGCGCGTGGACGCGGCGATCGACCCGCGGCTCGACGAGATCGCGTCGGACGAGGCGAAGGCGCTGCGCGGCACCGCGGCGATCGCCAACGCGCGGCTCGCGTGGGGCGTGTACGAGGACGTCGTCGCCGGTGACCGCTGGCAGGCGCTGGCCGCCGCCGGCGCCCACCCCCAGCGGCCGCTGTGGGCGTCGACGGGCGTCAAGGACCCCGCGTACTCCGACACGCGGTACGTCGACGAGCTCGTCGTGGCCGGCACGGTCAACACGATGCCCGAGAAGACGCTCGACGCGGTCGCCGACCACGGCGACGTGCGCGGCGACACTGTGACCGGCACGCAGGACGCGTCCGCCGCCCTGCTCGACCGCATCGAGGCGCTCGGCATCTCGGTCGACGACGTCACCGAGCAGCTCGAGGTCGAGGGGCTGGAGAAGTTCGAGGCGTCGTGGGCCGAGCTGCTCGGCACCGTCGAGGCCGGTCTCGCGCAGGCCTCCGGCGCCGGCGGGGCGGGCAGGTGAGCCCGGCCAAGGTCGGGCCCGAGCAGAACCCGCTGCGCGACGCGCGCGACCGCCGGCTGCCGCGCATCGCCGGCCCCTGCGGCCTGGTGATCTTCGGCGTCACGGGCGACCTGGCGCGCAAGAAGCTCATGCCGGCCGTGTACGACCTGACGAACCGCGGCCTGCTGCCCCCGGGCTTCGCGCTGACCGGGTTCGCGCGGCGCGACTGGGAGACGCAGGACTTCGAGCAGGTCGTGCACGACTCGGTCAAGCAGTACGCGCGCACCCCGTTCCGGGAGGCGACCTGGCGCCAGCTGTCCGAGGGCATCCGGTTCGTGCAGGGCACGTTCGACGACGACGCGGCGTTCGACCGGCTCCGCGAGACCGTCGAGGACCTCGACGTCACACGCGGCACGGGCGGCAACCACGCGTTCTACCTGTCCGTGCCGCCGAGCTCGTTCCCCGTCGTGTGCGAGCAGCTCGCCCGCTCGGGGCTCTCGCAGCCCAAGGACGGCACGTGGCGGCGCGTCGTCATCGAGAAGCCGTTCGGTCACGACCTGGAGTCGGCCCGCGAGCTCAACGACATCGTGTCGCAGGTGTTCCGGCCCGACGACATCTTCCGCATCGACCACTACCTCGGCAAGGAGACGGTCCAGAACCTGCTGGCCCTGCGCTTCGCGAACCAGCTGTTCGAGCCGATCTGGAACGGCAACTACGTCGACCACGTGCAGATCACGATGGCCGAGGACATCGGCATCGGCGGGCGCGCGGGCTACTACGACGGCATCGGCGCCGCACGCGACGTCATCCAGAACCACCTGCTCCAGCTGCTCGCGCTCACCGCGATGGAGGAGCCCGTGTCGTTCGACGCCGCGGCGCTGCGCGCCGAGAAGACCAAGGTGCTCTCGGCGCTGCGACTCCCCCGCGACCTCGGCCGGCACACCGCCCGCGGGCAGTACACGGCCGGCTGGCAGGGCGGCGAGAAGGTCGTCGGGTACGCGCAGGAGGAGGGGTTCAACCCCGAGTCCACCACCGAGACGTACGCCGCGGTCCGGGTCGACATCGACACGCGCCGGTGGGCCGGGGTGCCGTTCTACCTGCGCACCGGCAAGCGCCTGGGCAGGCGCGTGACCGAGATCGCCGTGGTCTTCAAGAAGGCCCCGCACCTGCCGTTCGAGGCGACCGCGGCCGAGGAGCTCGGCAAGAACGCGCTCGTGATCCGCGTGCAGCCCGACGAGGGCGTCACGCTGCGGTTCGGCGCGAAGGTCCCGGGCACCGCGATGGAGGTCCGCGACGTCACGATGGACTTCGGGTACGGGCACGCGTTCACCGAGTCCTCCCCCGAGGCGTACGAGCGTCTCATCCTCGACGTGCTGCTCGGCGACCCGCCGCTGTTCCCGCAGCACGAGGAGGTCGAGCTGTCCTGGAAGATCCTCGACCCCGTCACCTCGTTCTGGGCGTCCAAGGGCAAGCCCGACGAGTACCGCGCGGGCACCTGGGGGCCGGCGTCCGCCGACGAGATGATGGCCCGCGACGGGCGAGCCTGGAGGCTGCCGTGATCATCGACATGCCCGAGACCACCACCCGGGCCATCAACAGGCGCCTGCTCAAGGAGCGCGAGGAGGGCGGGGCGGTCGCGCTGGGTCGCGTGCTGACGCTCATCATCGACGCCGACGCGCACGACCCCGAGGACGCCATCGAGGCGGCCAACGCGGCCAGCCGGGAGCACCCCTGCCGCATCATCGTGCTCACCGAGCGCACCGACGCGCGCGAGTCGAGCCTCGACGCGCAGATCCGCCTCGGCGGGGACGCCGGTGCGAGCGAGGTCGTCGTCCTGCGCATCTCGGGCGGCGTCACCCGGCACGTCGACACGCTCGTCATGCCGCTGCTGCTGCCCGACGCACCGATCGTCGCGTGGTGGCCGTTCGACGTGCCGGCGAACCCCTCCGAGCACCCGCTGGGCCGGATGGCGCAGCGACGCATCACCGACACCACGACGTGCGCCCGGCCGAGCCGCGCGCTGCGCGACCTCGCGCGCGTCTACGCCGACGGCGACACGGACCTGGCGTGGACGCGCGCGACGCTGTGGCGCGGCCTCATCGCCGCGACCCTCGACCAGCCGCCGTACGAGCCGGTGCACCGCGCCGTCGTCACGGGCGAGAGCTCGCACCCGTCCGTCGACCTCATGGCCGCCTGGCTCGCGCAGGCGCTGCGCTGCCCGGTCGAGATCGAGCGCGTCCCCGGTGCACCGGCGATCACGCAGGTGCGCCTCGAGCGCACGTCGGGCGACATCGTGCTCGACCGTCCCGACGGCAAGACCGCCGCCCTGCGGCAGCCCGACCAGCCCGAGCACCGCATCTCGCTGCCGATCCGACAGCTGCGCGAGTGCCTCGTGGAGGAGCTGCGCCGCCTCGACGCCGACGAGGTGTACGGCGACGTGCTGCAGAAGGGTCTCGCCCGCATCGACGCCTGACCACGTGGGGTCGCGCCGAGGGTGCGGCCCCACCGACCGACGACGCCCGGCGGCGCCGGGCAGAGGGAGAGCCGCATGAGCCCCGCACCGCCCGAGGTCCTCGTCCATCCCGACGCCGACGTGCTCGCCGCCGCGACGGCGGCCCGGCTGCTCACCCGGCTGGTGGACCTGCAGTCCCACCGCTCACCGCTGCACGTCGCGCTGACCGGTGGCACGGTCGGCATCGCGACGCTGCGCGCCGTCGCGACGTCGCCCGTCCGCGACGCCGTCGACTGGTCGGGCGTGCACCTGTGGTGGGGCGACGAGCGGTTCCTGCCCGACGGCGACCCGGACCGCAACGAGACGCAGGCGCGCAGCGCCCTCCTCGACGCCCTCGGCGACGCGCTGCCCGCCGCCCACGTGCATCCGTTCCCGGCGCCGTCCGACGCGGTGCCGGACGGTGAGACCGCGGCACGGCTCTACGCCGCCGAGCTGCGCGCGCACGCGACAGGCGACGGCCTCACGCCGCAGCTCGACGTCGTCCTGCTCGGCATGGGCCCGGACGGCCACGTCGCGTCGCTGTTCCCCGGCCGGTCCTCGCTGTACGAGGCGAGCCTGCTGGTCGTCGCCGAGCACGACTCGCCCAAGCCACCCCCTGAGCGCGTGTCCCTGACGTTCCCGCTGCTGCGGTCCGCGCGTGAGGTCTGGGTCGTCGCCGCGGGTGCCGAGAAGGCACCTGCCGTGGCGCGCGCGCTCGGCGGCGACGACGTCCGCACGACCCCGGCCGCCGGCGCCCACGGCCAGGAGCGCACGCTGTGGCTCCTCGACGTCGCCGCCGCACGCGACCTGCCCGGCGACGAGCCCGCGCACGCGGGCCGCACCGGGACGGTCGGGCCGGGCCTGCGTCCGCGCACGGCGTCCACCGCCGACGCCGTGTGGGCCGCCGTCGACGCGTACGTCGCGCCGCTCGTCGACGAGGCCGACGACGCGCGGGCCGTGCGCACGGCCGCGGCTGACGCGGGGCTGCCGGACATCGCCGTCACCGCCGCGCAGGGACGCCTCCTCGAGCTGCTCGCGCGGGCCGTCGGCGCACGACGCGTCCTGGAGATCGGCACGCTCGGCGGGTACAGCACGTGGTGGCTCGCGCAGGCGCTGCCCGCCGACGGCACGGTGCTGACGCTCGAGCTCAGCGACGCGCACGCGGCCGTCGCACGCGCGTCGCTCGCGGCCGCCGGGCTGCAGGAGCGCGTCGACGTCGTCGTCGGGCCCGCGCTCGAGTCGCTCGACCGGCTCCTGGACTCCCGGGTCGCACCGTTCGACCTCGTGTTCGTCGACGCGGACAAGCAGCAGCTCGCCGCGTACCTGGACCGCGCCGTGGCGCTGGCCCGCCCCGGTGCGCTCGTCGTCGTCGACAACGTCGTGCGCGGCGGTGCCGTCGTGGACGCCGAGCACCCCGACGACCGCGTCCAGGGCGTGCGGGCGTTCTACGAGCGCGCCGCGGCCGACGGACGCGTCGACGGGACCGTCATGCAGACGGTCGGCGAGAAGGGCTACGACGGGTTCGCGCTCCTGCGCGTGCGCTGAGCCGCTCACCGGCGCGCGCAGCGCGCACGCCACCCGGCACGACGCCACCCGGCACGACGACGGCGCCGCACCCCACGGGGGTGCGGCGCCGTCGTCAGCAGCTCAGCGTCGACCGCGGCGCGCGCGCAGCGCGGCGAGCGCCTCGTCCAGGATCGCCGCACCGTCCTCCTCGCTGCGCCGCTCCTTCACGTACGCGAGGTGGGTCTTGTACGGCTCGTTCCTGCTGGGCGCCGGGGGCGCCTCCGGGTCCTGACCGGCGGGGAACCCGCAGCGGGGGCAGTCCCACGTGGCGGGCGCCTCCTCGGCGGCCTCCTCGGCGAAGCTCGGACGGGTCTCGTGCCCGTTCGAGCACCAGTAGGAGATCCACACGCGTGGAGCGGCGTCACCGCGCTCCGCCTCGCCCATCGGGCCGGCTCCGACGCGCGACCCCCTGATCGCACTCCCGCTCGCCATCGCCAGGCTCCCTTACTCCGAGAACTTCTCGACCAGGCCCAGCAGGACGATCATGACCGTCCACAGCAGGGCGACCGTGACCGTGATCCGGTTGAGGTTGCGCTCGGCCACACCGGACGAGCCGGCGTTGGCGGTGATGCCGCCGCCGAACATGTCCGACAGGCCGCCGCCCTTGCCCTTGTGCAGGAGCACCAGCGGGACGAGCAGCAGGCTGGTGAGAACCAGCAGCACCTGGAGGGTGATACGCAGGGCAGTCACGTCGGTGGGATTCCTCACTCGGGCGGTTCGGTGCAGCGGTGCGCCGTGTGCCGCGGTGGCGGCGGTGCGGGCGGTGCCGGTGGAGCAGTGCGGGCCTCGCCGTCGGGGTGCGTCGGCGCGGTGACCGCGGTACAGGGTAGGCGACGAGAGGCGGTGCGTTCCACCACCGCACCGTCCGTGGGACGTCCGCGGCCGGGACCGGGCGCCGTGAGGGCGTCCCGGTCCCGGCCAGCGGGTGTCAGGCGACGGTGTGCGCCTGGTAGCGCGCGATCTTCGCGAACTCCTCGGGGTCGAGGCTCGCACCGCCCACCAGGGCGCCGTCCACGTCGGGCTTCGCCATGATCGAGGCGACGTTCGACGACTTCACCGAGCCGCCGTACAGCACGCGCACGGCGTCGGCCGTCGCCTGGTCGTACAGCTCGGCGACCCGCACGCGGATGGCCTCGCACAGCTCCTGCGCGTCCTCGGGCGTGGCGGTCTCGCCGGTACCGATCGCCCACACGGGCTCGTACGCGACGACGAGACCGGCGACCTGCTCGGCCGTCAGGCCCGCGAGCCCGCCGTCGAGCTGGGCGAGCGTGTGCGGCACGTGCTCGCCCGCCTTGCGGACCTCGAGCGGCTCGCCGACGCACAGGATCGGCACGAGACCGGCCCCCAGCGCCGAGCGGACCTTCGCGTTGACGACGGCGTCGTCCTCCGCGTGGTACTGCCGGCGCTCGGAGTGCCCCACCGCGACGTACGTGACGCCGAGCCTGGCGAGGAAGAGCGGGGAGATCTCGCCGGTGTACGCACCGGAGTCGTGCGCCGACACGTCCTGCGCGCCGTACACGATCTCGAGCTTGTCGGCGTCCACGAGGGTCTGCACGCTGCGCAGGTCCGTGAACGGCGGCAGCACGGCGACCTCGACGGCCGCGTGGTCGTGCTTGGCGTCCTTGAGCGTCCACGCGAGCTTCTGCAGCGTGTGCGTCGCCTGGTGGTGGTCCAGGTTCATCTTCCAGTTGCCCGCCATGAGCGGGGTGCGGGTGCCTGCCACGTGTCAGCCCTCCAGGACGGCGATGCCGGGGAGGGTCTTGCCCTCGAGGAACTCCAGCGACGCGCCGCCGCCGGTGGAGATGTGGCCGAAGTCGGCCTCGTCGAAGCCGAGCGTGCGCACCGCCGCGGCGGAGTCGCCGCCACCGACGATCGAGAACCCGCCGGCGTGACCCGCGTCCACGAGCGCCTGCGCGACGGCCCGCGTGCCGGCCGCGAACGCCTCGAACTCGAACACCCCCGCGGGGCCGTTCCACACGATCGTCTTCGCGTCGACGATCTTGGACGCGAAGAGCTCGGCGCTCCTGGGGCCGATGTCGAGGCCCATCTGGTCGGCCGGGATCGCGTCGACGGCCACGACCGTCGCCGGGGCGTCCGCCGCGAACGCGGGAGCGACGACGACGTCGACGGGCAGGACGATCTCGACGCCCTTCTCCTTCGCCGTGGCGAGGTAGCCCCTGACGGTGTCGAGCTGGTCCTCCTCGAGCAGGCTCTTGCCCACCGCGTGACCCTGCGCGGCCAGGAACGTGAACAGCATCCCGCCGCCGATGAGCAGGCGGTCCGCCTTGCTCAGCAGGTTCTCGATGACGCCGAGCTTGTCCGAGACCTTCGAGCCGCCGAGGACGACGACGTACGGCCGGGCCGGGTCGTCGGTGGCCTTGCGGAGCGACTCGACCTCGTTGAGGACGAGCTGCCCCACGGCGTGCGGCACGCGCTGGGCGACGTCGTAGACCGACGCCTGCTTGCGGTGCACGACGCCGAAGCCGTCCGACACGTACGCGTCCACGAGCGCCGCGAGCTCGTCGGCGAGCGCACCGCGCTCCTCGGCGACCTTGGACGTCTCGCGCGCGTCGAAGCGCACGTTCTCGAGCAGCGCGACCTGACCGTCCTCGAGCGCCGCGACCGTCGCCCTGGCCGAGTCGCCCACGAGGTCCTCGGCGAGCGCGACGGGCTGGCCGAGGAGCTCGCCGAGGCGGGTCGCGACCGGTGCGAGGGAGTACTTGGCCTCGGGTGCACCCTTGGGGCGGCCGAGGTGCGCGACGACGACGACGCGCGCGCCCTTGCCGAGCAGCGCCTGCAGCGTCGGCAGCGCGGCACGGATGCGGCCGTCGTCGGTGATGGTCGTGCCGTCGAGCGGCACGTTGAAGTCGGAGCGGACCAGCACGCGCTTGCCGCGCAGGTCGCCCAGGTCGTCGATGGTCTTCATGGTCTCCTACCTCGTCCGGCCGCCGGTCACGGCGGTCCGGGTCTCCCCCGCGGTCGCGGGGCACGGCGGTGGGGCGTCAGGCCCCGGACACGGCGGCGTCCGCGCGCGCCGGGCCGGTGGGCCTCGGCGCACGCGGACGCATGGACTGCCTGCAGAGCGTGAGGGACGTCAGAGACGCGCGCCCACGTACTCCGTGAGCTTCACGAGGCTGCTGGAGTAGCCCCACTCGTTGTCGTACCACGCGATGATCTTGACCTGGTCGCCGATCACCTTGGTGAGCTTGGCGTCGAAGATGCTCTGGTGCGGGTTCGTCACGATGTCCGAGGACACGATCTCGTCCTCGGTGTACTCGAGCGTGCCCTTGAGCGGCCCCTCGGCGGCGGCCTTGACCGCGGCGTTGACCTCCTCGACCGTGACCTCGCGCGAGGCGGTGAAGGTCAGGTCCGTGGCCGAGCCGGTGATCGTCGGCACGCGCAGCGCGAAGCCGTCGAGCTTGCCCTTGAGCTCCGGCAGGACGAGCGCGACGGCCTTGGCCGCACCGGTCGTCGTGGGGACGATGTTCTGCGCGGCGGCACGCGCGCGACGCAGGTCGCGGTGCGGGCCGTCCTGCAGGTTCTGGTCACCCGTGTACGCGTGGATCGTGGTCATGAGGCCACGCTCGATGCCGATCGCGTCGTTGAGCGCCTTGGCCACGGGGGCGAGGCAGTTCGTGGTGCAGGACGCGTTCGAGATGATGTGCTGCGTCGCGGCGTCGTACTGCTCGTGGTTCACGCCGACGACGAACGTGCCGTCCTCGTTCTTGGCCGGGGCCGAGATGATGACCTTCTTGGCACCGGCGTCGATGTGCGCCTTCGCCTTGGTCGCGTCGGTGAAGAAGCCGGTGGACTCGATGACGATGTCCGCACCCAGCTCGCCCCAGGGCAGGTCCGCCGGGTTGCGCTCGGCGAGGGCCCGGATCTTCTTGCCGTCGACGATGATGTTCTCGTCGTCGTAGTCCACGCTCAGCGGGAAGCGGCCCAGGACCGTGTCGTACTTGAGCAGGTGGGCCAGGGTGTGGTTGTCCGTCAGGTCGTTGACGCCGACGATCTCGATGTCGGCCCCCGAGGCCACGATGGCGCGGTAGAAGTTCCGCCCGATGCGGCCGAAGCCGTTGATGCCGACCTTGATGGTCACTTGCCCTCCTCGGCACGCGCCGATCCCATGCCGGCGCACACAGTTGGTGTTCGGGTCACGCACGCCGCTGTGCGTCCCGATCGCCGCTGCCCACCGCCCGGGCCCTGCCCAGCGCGTTGCGACCTCGTTGCGATCGGATGACTTGAGCCTATACCCGCAGGCGCCTGCCTCGCCCAAGACGAAGGTCCACCCCCGGGTGCATCCGCATGCTGGACCATCCGCGGTCCGTCCCCAGGTCCGGACGTGTCCGACGGGGGCGCCGGGCGGCCGCCGCGCGTCAGCGGCGGGGCGTCACAGGTCGAGCAGGTCGGGGCTCAGGCCCGCCTCGGTGTCGGGGATGCCGAGCTCGGCCGCGCGCCGGTCCGCCGTCGCGAGCAGGCGCCGGATGCGCCCCGCGACCGCGTCCTTCGTCAGCGGCGGGTCGGCGAGCTTCCCGAGCTCCTCGAGGGACGCCTCCTTGTGCGCGAGCCGCAGCTCGCCGGCCTGCCGCAGGTGCTCCGGCAGGTCGTCCCCGAGGATCTCGAACGCACGGTCGACCCGGGCGCCCGCGGCGACCGCCGCGCGCGCCGAGCGGCGCAGGTTCGCGTCGTCGAAGTTCGCGAGCCGGTTCGCCGTGCCGCGCACCTCGCGGCGGACGCGCCGCTCCTCCCACACGAGCACCGTGTCGTGCGCCCCCAGCCGGGTGAGCATCGCACCGATCGCGTCGCCGTCGCGGATCACGACCCGGTCGACGCCGCGCACGTCGCGCGCCTTCGCCGCCACGCCGAGCCGCCGCGCCGCCCCGACCAGCGCGAGCGCCGCCTCCGGTCCCGGGCACGTGACCTCGAGCGCCGACGAGCGGCCCGGCTCGGTGAGCGAGCCGTGCGCGAGGAACGCGCCACGCCACGCGGCCTCCGCCTCGCCGACGCCGGCCGACACGACCTGCGGCGGCAGCCCGCGCACCGGCCGTCCGCGGTTGTCCAGCAGGCCCGTCTGGCGCGCCAGGGACTCGCCGTCCTTGACGACGCGCACGACGTACCGGCTGCCGCGGCGCAGCCCACCGCCCGAGACCACGATGATGTCGCTCTCGTGCCCGTAGACCTCGGCGATCGCCTGCCGCAGGCGCCGCGCGGCGATACCGGTGTCGAGCTCGGCCTCGATGACGATCCGGCCCGAGATGATGTGCAGGCCGCCGGCGAACCGCAGGGTGGCCGAGATCTCCGCCTTGCGGCACGAGATCTTGTCGACCTTCAGCCGGGCGAGCTCGTCCTTCACCTGTGCCGTCAGCGCCATGGCGTCATCCTGCCATTGCCACCCGGGTGGTCGTGACCGTCCCGTGACCCGTCACCCGTCGGTGTGGGCATCGACACGTCACGCTCCGGTGCGCGTCCCGACGTCCCCGAGATAGCCCTCGACGACGTCCCGGAGCGCGGCCGCGAGCCGCAACGGGTCGTGCACCGCGCTCTGGTCGCCACGCCCCACCTGGCGGACGAGGAGCCGGCTGCCGGTCTTCACGCACAGGTCCGCGAGCTCGCCGACGTCGTCGACGGACGCGGGGTCGGCGACCACCGCGTGCACGGGCAGCTCCGGTGCGTGCGCGCGCAGCACCTCCAGGTGGTCGCCCGCCCGCATGCCGGCCGTCTCGTCGTCGGGCGTCAGGTTGAGGACCACGACGATCCGCGCCGACGTCTCCAGCAGCGCGGCACGCAGCTGCGGGACGAGCAGGTGCGGCAGCACCGACGAGTACCAGGACCCCGGGCCCAGGACGACCCAGTCGGCCTCGCGCACGGCCGCGACGGCCTCGGGGCAGGCCGGGGGGTCGACGGGGTCGAGCCGCAGCTGCTCGATCCGGTACGGCGTGACCGCGACGTGGGTCTGGCCACGGACGACCTCGTGGGCACCACCCGGCGTGCGCACGTCGGCCTCGATGCGCAGCGGCACCGACGCCATCGGCAGCACGCGCCCGCGCGCACCGAGCAGGCGGCCGACGAGGTCCAGCCCCTCGACCGTGTCCCCGAGCAGCTCCCACAGCGCCACGATCAGGAGGTTGCCCACCGAGTGCCGGTCGAGCGGCCCGTCCGTCGCGAACCGGTGCTGCAGCAGGTCGCGCCACGTGCGCCCCCACTCGGAGTCGTCGCACAGCGCCGACAGCGCCATCCGCAGGTCCCCGGGCGGCAGGACGCCCATCTCCTCGCGCAGGCGACCCGACGAGCCGCCGTCGTCGGCGACCGTGACGACCGCCGTGATCCGGTCCGTCATGAGTCGCAGCGCCGACAGCGACGCCGACAGGCCGTGACCGCCGCCGAGCGCGACGACCGCGGGCCGCGTCGGGTCCCCGAACCGGCCCCCCGACGGCGTGCTCACTCCTTGCCCAGGTCCCGCGCCGTCACCTGCACCCGGTGCCCGCGCTCCCGCAGCCGCGCGCCGATCGCCTCGCTGATCGCGACCGAGCGGTGCTTGCCCCCGGTGCAGCCGACCGCGACCGTGGCGTACCGCTTCTCCTCGTGCAGGTAGCCCGCGAGGACCGGCTCGAGCGCGTCGACGTAGCGGTCGACGAACGTCAGGGCGCCCGGCAGGCCGAGCACGTAGTCGCGCACCGGCGCGTCCCGCCCGGACAGGTGGCGCAGCTCGGTGATCCAGTACGGGTTGGCGAGGAAGCGCACGTCGACGACGTGGTCGGCGTCCAGCGGGATCCCGTACTTGAAGCCGAAGGACACGACCGACACGTGCAGCACGTCGTCGCTCGGCCCCGCGACGCCCGCCCGCACGACGCGCGCGAGGTCGTGCACGTTGAGGTCGGACGTGTCGATCACGGTGTCGGCGCCCTCGCGCAGGTCGGACAGCAGCGCACGCTCCTGCGCGATGCCGTCGAGGATCCTGCCGTCGCCCTGCAGGGGGTGCGGGCGGCGCACCTGCTCGAAGCGGCGGACCAGCACCTCGTCGGACGCGTCGAGGAACAGCACGCGCAGCTCGACGCCCGTGCGCTGCAGGTGGTCGAGCACGCCGGTCAGGGCCGCGAAGTACTCGCGGCCGCGCACGTCGATGACCACGGCCAGGCGCCGCGCGCCCGTGCCGACGGGACCGCTCGTGAGCATGCCGACCAGGTGCGTGAGCATCTGCGCGGGCAGGTTGTCGACGACGTACCAGCCGAGGTCCTCGAGGACGGCGGCCGTGCGCGTGCGTCCTGCACCGGACATCCCCGTGATGACCAGCACCTGGGGCTGCTCGAGGACCGGGGCCTCGGCGGCGGCCTCGAGCGCGGGGATGCCCGTCGGCACCGTGATCGGCGAGGGCTCGCTCATGCCCCCAGGATGCCAGTCCCGTCGGGGCGCGGGGCGGCGGACCCGCCGGGCAGCACGTCGGTGGGCCGGGCCTCGTCGGCGGCACCCGCCGAGGCCGTCGTCGTCGCGAGCGCCGCGACGACGGCCTCGGCCGTGCGGGCCCCCATGCCGGGCACCGTCGCGATCTCCTCGGCCGAGGCCGCGCGCAGCCGCTTGACGGAGCCGAAGTGACGCAGCAGCGCGGCCTTGCGGGCCGGGCCCAGACCCGGGACGTCGTCGAGCACGGACGCCGTCATGCCCTTGCTGCGGCGCTTGCGGTGCGCCGTGATCGCGAAGCGGTGGGCCTCGTCCCGCACGCGCTGCAGCAGGTACAGGCCCTCCGACGCGCGGCGCAGGATCACGGGGTAGTCCTCCCCCGGCAGCCAGACCTCCTCGAGCCGCTTCGCCAGGCCGCACAGGGCGACGTCGTCGATGCCGAGCTCGGCCAGCGCGGCGGCTCCCGCGGCGACCTGCGGCGGGCCCCCGTCGACGACCACGAGGTTCGGCGGGTAGGCGAACCTCGTCGGACGCCCGGTGCGCTCGTCGACCGGGCCGCTGCGCGGCAGGTCGTCGTCCCCGCCGTCTCCCAGCTCCGGGTCGTGCGCGTCGGCGCGGTCCGCGAGGTACCGGCGGAAGCGGCGCGTGATGACCTCGTGCATCGCGGCGGTGTCGTCGCGCGCGCCCTGACCCTCCGGGCCCCGCACCGTGAACAGCCGGTACTCGCTCTTGCGCGCGAGCCCGTCCTCGAACACGACCATCGACGCCGACTGGTAGGTGCCCTGGTGGTGCGAGACGTCGTAGCACTCGATGCGCAGCGGCGCGGTGGGCAGGTCCAGCGCCTCCTGGATCTCCCGCAGCGCCATGCTCCGGCTCGTCAGGTCGCCCGCGCGCCGGGTGCGGTGCAGGGCGAGCGCGTGCTCGGCGTTGCGCAGCACGGTCGCGGCCAGCTCGCGCTTGTCCCCCCGCTGCGGCACCCTGACCTGCACCCTGCTGCCGCGCAGGCCGGTGAGCCACGCCTGGACCTGCTCGACGTCGGTCGGCAGCACCGGGACCAGCACCTCGCGAGGCACCGACGCCGTGGCCGACTCGGCGTCCTCGGCGCCGTACACCTGCTGCAGGAGGTGCTCGACGAGGTCCGCGTCGTCGAGGTCCTCGACCTTCTCGACGACCCACCCGCGCTGTCCGCGGATGCGCCCGTCCCGCACGTGGAAGACCTGGACAGCCGCCTCGAGCTCGTCGCCCGCGAGCGCGAAGACGTCGGCGTCCGTGCCGTCGGACAGGACGACCGCGTTGCGCTCGGTGGCCTTCTCCAGCGTCGCGATGTCGTCGCGCAGCCGCGCCGCACGCTCGTAGTCGAGCTCGGCCGCGGCGTCCTTCATGGCGCGGGTCAGGCGCCGCGTGAAGCGGGCGGTGTCGCCCGCCATGAAGTCGCAGAAGTCCTGGGCGAGCTGGTGGTGCTCGTCGACGCCGATGCGGCCGACGCACGGCGCCGAGCACTTGTCGATGTACCCGAGCAGGCACGGGCGGCCCTGCTGGCGTGCACGCTTGAACACCCCCGCCGAGCACGTGCGCACGGGGAACACGCGCAGCAGCAGGTCGACCGTCTCGCGGATCGCCCACGCGTGCGCGTACGGGCCGAAGTACCGGGTGCCGCGGCGCTTGGCGCCGCGCATGACCTGCACGCGCGGCACCTCGTCGGCCATGGTGACCGCGAGGTAGGGGTACGACTTGTCGTCGCGGTACTTGACGTTGAACCGGGGGTCGAACTCCTTGATCCAGGAGTACTCGAGCGCGAGCGCCTCGACCTCGGTCCCGACCACGGTCCACTGCACGGAGGCCGCGGTCGTGACCATCTGCTGGGTGCGCGGGTGCAGCCCGGCGAGGTCCTGGAAGTAGCTGTTGAGCCGGTTGCGCAGGCTCTTGGCCTTGCCGACGTACACGACGCGGCCGTGCTCGTCCCGGAACCGGTAGACGCCGGGGGCGTCCGGGATCTCCCCGGGCGCCGGGCGGTAGGTCGCGGGATCGGCCATGCGTACGAGCCTAAGTCCGGGGACCGACAGCGCCGCGCGCCGAGGTGCACGGCGAGGTGCTCGGCGCGGTGCACGGCGAGGTGCTCGGTGCGTCGGACACGGCCGCGCGGGTGCGCGCGGGTGTGACCTGCGCCACTAGGGTCGCAGCATGGCACAGCTCCTGCACCAGTACTCGGTGGACCTCACGTGGACGGGGGCCGGTGGGTCCGGCACGGCGACGTACACCTCGTACGGCCGCGACCACACGCTGACGTCCGGCTCGAAGCCCCCGCTGCCGGGGACGTCGGACCCGCACTTCCGCGGGGACGCGGACCGGTGGTCGCCCGAGGACCTGCTGGTCGGCGCGCTCTCGCAGTGCCACATGCTGTGGTTCCTGCACCTGGCGGCGACCGCCGGTGTCGTGGTGGTCGCGTACGACGACTCCGCGTCGGGCACGATGCGGATCGAGGCCGCGGGGCAGGGGCAGTTCACGGACGTGGTGCTGCGGCCGCGGGTGACGGTCCGCACGGCCGCGCTCGCGGACGGCACACCGGTGGACGACGGGCTCCTGGCCGGGCTGCACCACCGTGCGCACGAGCACTGCTTCATCGCCCGGTCGGTGAACTTCGCGGTGCGCCACGAGCCCGCCCCGCTGGTCCGCGAGCAGCCGCGTCCCTGATCCGCCCGTCAGGCGGGGACCTCGACACGCTCGGGCTCGAGCACCTCGGCGAGGAAGCGACCGGTGTGGCTCTGCGGTACGCCCGCGACGTGCTCGGGCGTGCCCTGCGCGACGACCGTGCCGCCGCCGGACCCGCCCTCGGGGCCCATGTCGACGACCCAGTCGGCGTTCTTGATGACGTCGAGGTTGTGCTCGATCACCAGGACCGTGTTGCCCTTGTCGACCAGCGACTGCAGGACGCCCAGGAGCTTGCGGATGTCCTCGAAGTGCAGGCCGGTGGTCGGCTCGTCGAGCACGTAGATGGTGCGCCCGGTCGACCGCCGCTGGAGCTCGGAGGCCAGCTTGACGCGCTGGGCCTCACCGCCGGACAGCGTGGGTGCCGGCTGGCCGAGCCGCACGTACCCGAGGCCCACGTCGACGAGCGTGCGCAGGTGCCGTGAGATCGCGGGCACCGCGGCGAAGAACTCCGCGGCCTCCTCGATGGGCATCTGGAGCACGTCGGCGACGGTCTTGCCCTTGAAGTGCACCTCGAGCGTCTCGCGGTTGTACCGCGCGCCGTGGCACACCTCGCACGGGACGTAGACGTCGGGCAGGAAGTTCATCTCGATCTTGAGCGTGCCGTCGCCCGAGCACGCCTCGCAGCGGCCGCCCTTGACGTTGAACGAGAAGCGCCCCGGCGTGTAGCCGCGGACCTTGGCCTCCGTGGTCTCGGCGAACAGCTTGCGCACGTGGTCCCAGACGCCGGTGTAGGTCGCGGGGTTGGACCGCGGGGTCCGGCCGATCGGTCCCTGGTCGACGTGCACGACCTTGTCGAGCTGGTCGAGGCCCGTGACGCGCTTGTGGCGTCCGGCGACCTGGCGCGCACCGTTGAGCTCGTTGGCCATCACCGTGTAGAGGATCGAGTTCACGAGCGTCGACTTGCCCGAGCCCGAGACGCCGGTGACGGCCGTGAGCACACCGAGCGGGAACGACACGTCGATGCCGCGCAGGTTGTTCTCGCGCGCGCCGACGACCGTCACCTGCCGCGCGCGGTCGACCGGTCGCCGCTGCGCCGGCATGGGGATCGCGCGCCGGCCCGACAGGTACGCCCCGGTCACCGACTCCTGGGACGCCAGCAGCCCGTCGAGGTGGCCCGAGTGCACGACGCGGCCGCCGTGCTCACCGGCACCGGGACCGATGTCGACGATCCAGTCGGCCGTGCGGATCGTGTCCTCGTCGTGCTCGACGACGATCAGCGTGTTGCCGAGGTCGCGCAGCCGCGTGAGGGTGTCGATGAGGCGGCGGTTGTCGCGCTGGTGCAGACCGATCGACGGCTCGTCGAGCACGTACAGCACGCCCACGAGGCCCGAGCCGATCTGGGTCGCGAGCCGGATGCGCTGCGCCTCGCCGCCGGACAGCGTCGCCGCCGGCCGCATGAGCGACAGGTAGTCCAGGCCGACGTCGAGCAGGAACCCGAGGCGTGCCTGGATCTCCTTGACGACCTGCGCCGCGATCGCCCGCTCGCGCTCACCGAGCTCGAGGCCGTCGATGAACGCGCGCGCCTCGTCGATCGGGAGCTCGCAGACCTCAGCGATGGACCGGCCGCCGACCTTGACGGCGAGCACCTCGGGCTTGAGGCGCGCGCCGAGGCAGACCGGGCAGGGCACCTCGCGCATGTACGCCTCGTACTTCTCCTTGCTCCAGTCGGAGTCGGTCTCGGCGTGCCGTCGCTGCAGGAACGTGATGACGCCCTCGAACCCGGTCGAGTACTGCCGTTCGCGCCCCCACCGGTTGCGGTAGCGGACGTGCACCTCGTGGTTCTGGCCGTGCAGCACGGAGTCGCGCGCACGCTTGGGCAGCGCGCGCCACGGCGTGTCCATCGAGAAGCCGAGGTCGGCCGCGAGCGCGGTGAGCACGCGCTGGAAGTACTCCGAGGACGTCTGCGCCCACGGTGCGACGGCGCCCTGCGCGAGCGACAGGTCGTCGTCGGGGATGACGAGGTCGGGGTCCACCTCGAGCCGCGAGCCGATGCCGGTGCACTCGGGGCACGCGCCGTAGGGCGCGTTGAAGGAGAACGTCCGCGGTTCGACCTCGTCGAGCGTGAGGACGTGGTCGTTGGGGCAGGCGCGGTTCTCGGAGAACCTGCGCTCGCGCTGCGGGTCGTCCGCGTCGGCGTCGACGAGCTCGACGACGAGCAGGCCGCCCGCGAGGCCGAGCGCGGTCTCGACCGAGTCGGTGAGGCGGCGCTGCACCCCCTCGCGCGAGACGAGCCGGTCGACGACGACCTCGATGTCGTGCTTGAGCTTCTTCTCCAGGGTCGGCGGGGACGCGAGCTGCACGACCTCGCCGTCCACCCGGGCACGCGAGAAGCCCTTGCCCTGCAGCTCGCGGAACAGGTCCGCGTACTCGCCCTTGCGTCCGCGCACGACGGGTGCAAGCACCTGGTAGCGCGTGCCCTCGGGCAGCTCGAGCAGGCGGTCGACGATCTGCTGCGGCGTCTGCGCGGTGACGCGCTCACCGCACACGGGGCAGTGCTGCGTGCCGGCCCGCGCGAACAGCAGGCGCAGGTAGTCGTAGACCTCGGTGATGGTGCCGACCGTCGAGCGCGGGTTGCGGTTGGTGGACTTCTGGTCGATCGACACGGCGGGCGACAGGCCCTCGATGAAGTCGACGTCGGGCTTGTCCATCTGCCCCAGGAACTGCCGCGCGTACGCCGACAGGGACTCGACGTAGCGGCGCTGCCCCTCGGCGAAGATCGTGTCGAACGCCAGCGAGGACTTGCCGGAGCCGGACAGCCCGGTGAACGCGATCAGGGCGTCGCGCGGCAGGTCGAGGTCGACGTTGCGGAGGTTGTGCTCCCGGGCGCCACGGACCACGAGACGGTCGGACAGAGGTTCGGTCACAGCGCAGGAGTCTACGTCCGGGCACCGACACTCGCACACGTGTTCGACGTGACGCGCGTCCCGTTCCCGCCGCGGCACGTCGCGCCGCGCGGACGGTCCCGCGACGCCGCCCGCCGCCGCGCGGGGTCTGGTCCGTCGGGCCATGCTGGGGACGATGGACGCGCCGCCCGCTCCCCCGCCGCCCTCCGACACGCCACCCGCCGGCACGCCACCCGCCGGTCCGCCGCCCGCCGGTCCGCCCGGCGACCCGCGGACGGGTGGGCACGACGACGGGCCCGGTCTGCTCGGGTGCCAGGTACCGATCGAGGACTACGCCGCGCTCGGCGACGGTCACACCGCCGCGCTCGTCTCCCGGCACGGCTCGATCGACTGGCTGTGCCTGCCGCGGTTCGACTCCGACGCGTGCTTCGCCGCGCTGCTGGGCCACGTCGACCACGGTCGGTGGCTGCTCACGGTCGCCGACGCCACCGAGGTGACACGCCGGTACCGCGGGGACTCGTTCGTCCTCGAGACGACGTACCGCACGCCGCGCGGCGCCGCGGTCGTGACCGAGGCGATGCCGCTGGGCGACGGGCGCGCCGACGTCGTGCGCCACCTGGAGTGCACGCAGGGCGAGGTCGAGGTCGAGCACGAGTGGGTGGTCCGGTTCGGGTACGGCGCGGTCGAGCCGTGGGTGCGCCACGAGCCGGACGCCGAGGGCTGCGACACGATCCGGGCGATCGCCGGGCCCGACTCGCTCGTGCTGCGCGGCGACCGGCTGCCGCGGCCCGCCGACCACCGCCACCGCGACCGGTTCACGCTGCGCGCGGGGCAGAGCGTCGGGCTGTCGTTGACGTGGGTGCACTCGTGGGAGCCGATCCCGCCGCGGCTGGGCGTGCCGGACCGCGTCGACGCGACCGCGATCGCGTGGGGCCTGTGGGCGCGCGACTGCGCGTACGACGGCCCCTACCGCGAGGCCGTCGTCCGCTCGCTGCTCGTGCTGCGCATGCTGTCGGACGTCACGACGGGCGGCATCGTCGCCGCACCGACGACGTCGCTGCCCGAGACGTTCGGCGGCGAGCGCAACTGGGACTACCGGTACTGCTGGCTGCGCGACGCCGCCCTGACGCTCGAGGCGCTGATCGAGCAGGGGTTCCGCGACGAGGCCACGCAGTGGCGCGACTGGCTCGAGCGCGCCGTGGCGGGCGACCCGAAGGACCTGCAGATCATGTACCGCCTCGACGGCGGCCGACGCCTGCCGGAGACGCACCTGGAGCACCTGCCCGGCTACGCGGGCTCGCGTCCCGTGCGGCTCGGCAACGGTGCGGTGGGTCAGGTGCAGCACGACGTCCTGGGCGAGGTGATGTCGGCCCTCGCGATGGCGCGCGACGCGGGCCTGCCCGAGACGGCCGACTCGTGGTCGCTGCAGCGCAGGCTCGTCGACGACCTCGCGGCGACGTGGCACGAGCCCGACCGCGGCATCTGGGAGGTGCGGGGCGAGCCGCAGCACTTCACCCACTCGAAGGCGATGGCGTGGGCGGCGCTCGACCGCGCGGTGACCGCGGTCGAGCGGCACGGCCTGCCCGGTCCGGTGGCGCGCTGGCGGAGCGTGCGCGACGAGATCCGCGACGACGTGCTCGCGCACGGCTGGTCCGACGAGCGCGGCAGCTTCGTGCAGCACTACGGCGCGCAGCACACCGACGCGTCCCTCCTGCAGCTCGTGCAGGTCGGGTTCGTGCCGCCCGACGGTCCGCACGCCCGGGGCACGCTCGCCGCGGTCCGCGAGGAGCTCGAGGTCGCGCCGGGGCTGCTCCTGCGGTACCGCACCGAGCGCACGGACGACGGTCTGCACGGCGCGGAGGCGCCGTTCCTCGCCTGCTCGTTCTGGCTCGCCGACGCGCTGGCCCGGGCGGGCGACGTCGCGGGTGCCACGCAGGTGCTCGACACGCTGGTGCCGCTCGCGAACGACGTCGGGCTGCTCGCCGAGCAGTACGACCCGTGGGCCCGACGCATGGCGGGCAACGTGCCGCAGGCGCTGTCGCACCTCGCGCTCGTGCGCGCGGCCCACAGCCACGACCTCGCGGTCCGCGCCGCGGGACGTACGGTGGTGCGGTGAACGACGACGGCTACAGCGGGCGGGTGGTGCCCGGCGGCGACAGCGCGGTGCGTGTGCTCGACGAGGCCGAGATCCGCAAGGCGTCGGTCGGGCCGATGGACAACGACGCGTACCTCGTGACGTGCCGCCGCTCGGGCGCCCAGCTCCTGGTCGACGCGCCCGCGGACCCCGACCGGCTGCTCGAGCTGGTCCGCGAGGGGTCGGGATCGGCACGGCTGGACGTCGTCGTCATCACGCACCGGCACGCCGACCACCTGGGGGCGCTCGCGTCGGTCGCCGCCGTGACGGGGGCACGCGTCGCGGCGGGCGGGCCCGACGCCGATGCGGTCGAGGAGGCCACGGGGCACCCCGTGACCAGCCGGCTGCGGCACGGCGACACGCTCGTGGTGGGCCACCTCGTGCTCGACGTCGTCGCGCTGCGCGGCCACACACCGGGGGCGCTCGCGCTCGCGCTCACCGAGCCGGAGCACACCCGCGCACCCCGTGCGGTGCCGGGCCGCGTGCACCTGTTCACGGGCGACTCGCTGTTCCCCGGCGGCGTCGGTGCCACGGGAGGCGACGCGCAGCGGTTCGCCCAGCTGCTCGGGGACGTCACGGTCCGGGTGTTCGACCGGTACCGCGACGACACGTGGGTGTACCCGGGGCACGGCGACGACACGACGCTCGGCGCGCAGCGGCCGGACCTCGCGCAGTGGGCCGCCCGGGGCTGGTGACGCGCTCGGGTGCGTCACGCCCCGGGGGCCTCACTGCTCGGGCGGCCCCAGCACCGACGTCGCGAGCGTCGCGTGGGCCGACTCGTCGTCCGACGGGTGGTAGATCCCGGCGAGCACGTCGACGTGCGGCGCCGCGCGTGCGCGACACCCAGCTCGAGCGCGCGGCGGCCGATGCCCGTGTACACAGCCGCGAGCAGCGTCTCGAAGACCGCGAACAGCGCGAGCACGAACGGGTCGGCCGACGGGCCCGGCGGCAGCCGCCGGTACACGCGGTCCGCCGGCGCGTACGCACCGTCGAGGACCGTGGTCGCCGACTGCGTGGCCCGCATGCCGAGGGTGTCCCAGTCGTCGCGCGCCTGCACACCCCCGTCCTGCCGTGCCACGACGCCGTGCACGAGGCGCGGGTCGTCGGGGTCGGAGTCGTCGAGGCCGAACGTCGCCAGCCGGGTCCAGACCGGCGACAGCGACGTGAATGATCTTCGTGCCGTGGTACCGGTAGCCGCCGTCGGGCTGCAGGACGGCACGCGTGCGCGCGCCGAACACCACCAGGTCGTTGCCGGCCTCGGAGCTGCCGAACGCGAACACCTCGCCGGCGGCCGCGTCGCGCAGCACGAACTCCACCGACGCGTCGCCGCGCGCCACGAGGAGCGCCGCGAGCCCCGTGACGACCAGGTGCATGTTCGCCGCGAGCGCGGTCGCCGGTGCGGCACCGGCGAGCCGCACCTGCTCGCGCGCGACCTCCTCGAGCGTCAGCCCGGCACCGCCGAGCCGCTCGGGGACGAACGCCGTGAGGTAGCCCGCGGCGACGAGGTCCGAGGTCGTCGTGCGGGAACGTGTTGTCGCGGTCGTGCGCGTCGGCACGCGCGTGGATGCGCGCGAGCACGTCGTCGGTCAGCGCCGGTGCGCAGCGGCCGGCTCATCGGGTCCCCGGGGCGTGGACGTCATCCCGTCACCGTGCCACCGACGCCGTGCCACCGAGCGGGCGACGGCACCGGCGTGGACGGTGCGCGCGCACGCGTCACGCGCTCGGGCAGGATGACGCCATGAGCATCTTCGCCGTCCGCTACACGTACGACGAGCGCACCGAGGTGCGCGACGCGGTCCGCCCCGAGCACCGTGCCTGGCTCGCCGCGCAGGCGCAGGCCGGTGTCCTGCTGGGCTCGGGGCCGTTCGCCGACGGCGCGCCCGGTGCGCTGCTCGTCCTGCGGGCCGCGGACGAGGACGCGCTGGGCGCCGTGCTCGCGCAGGACCCGTTCGCGCGCGAGGGCCTGGTGGCCCAGACCGACGTCCGCGGGTGGGACCTGATCCTCGGGCCGTGGGCGGCGACCGTCTGAGCGCGGCGACGGCCCGCCCGGCGGTCGTCGGCCGACGCCCTGCGGCGGTCGCTCAGGGTGCCGGCGGGGCGTCCGGCACGGGCACGTCGTCGACCTCCGCCGTGGCGCCTCGCGCGGCGTCGTACCGGGCTCGCAGGAGGCTCGCTCCCGTCGCCGCCCCCAGCGACGCCCCGATCACCGCGAGGGACAGCCACGTCGGCACGTGCGGCACCCACGCGACCGGGTCGCCGCCGTTGACGAACCGCAGCGAGTTCGTCGCGAGCGCCTCGAGCACGAGCTTGCCGCCGATGAACGCGAGGATCGCCGCGAGCCCGTACGGCAGGTAGACGAGCCGGTCGAGCAGCCCGCCCAGCAGGAAGTAGAGCTGACGCAGGCCCATGAGCGCGAAGACGTTCGCGGTGAACACGATGAACGGGTCGTGCGTGAGGCCGAAGATCGCGGGGATCGAGTCGAACGCGAACAGCAGGTCCGTGGTGCCGATGGCCACGAAGACGACGACGAGCGGCGTGAACACGCGGCGCCCGTCGTGCTGGGTGCGGACCCTGCCGCCGTCGTACGTCGGCGACATCGGCAGCACGCGGCGCACGGCGCGCACCAGCGCGTTCTCCTCGTACTGCTCGCCGTCCCCGCCGACGCCCTCGCGCAGCAGCTTGACGGCCGTCCACACGAGGAACGCACCGAACACGTAGAACACCCACGTGTACCGCTCGATGATCGCCGCCCCGGCCAGGATGAACCCGCCGCGCAGCACGAGCGCCAGGATGATGCCGACCATGAGCATGCGCTGCTGCTGCTCACGGGGCACCGCGAAGCTCGACATGATGAGCAGGAACACGAACAGGTTGTCGACCGACAGGCTGTACTCGGTCAGCCACCCGGCGAGGAACTCGCCCGACGGTGCGGGGCCGCCCACGACCGCGAGCAGCCCCGCGAAGACGAGCGCGAGCCCCACGTACACGAGGACCCACACGACGCTCTCGCGCACCGTGGGGACGTGCGGGCGGCGCCGCACGATCGCGAGGTCCAGCAGCAGGACCGCGACGACGGCGACCAGCGACGCGACCTCGAAGACGGCCGGCAGCTCGTGCGTCACGGACGGCCGTCCTGCGCCCCGTGCCCGTCCTGCGGGGCGTCGGCCGGGGCGTCCGGGGCGGGGACGTGCCGCGCCTCCTCGACGGTGCGTGCGACCGCGTCCCGGCGGGTGCGGCGCAACGAGAGCACGGTGGTCAGCGTGAGCGTCGCGACGATCACGCCGAGGGACACCCACGTGTCGATCTCCGGCACGACCGTGACGTGCTCACCGCCGTTGATGAAGCCCACCTCGTTGGTGTGCAGCGCGTGGATCAGCAGCTTGACGCCGATGAAGCCGAGGATGGCGCCCAGGCCGTACGACAGGTAGACCAGCTTGTCGAGCAGGCCGTCGATGAGGAAGAAGAGCTGGCGCAGGCCGAGCAGCGAGAAGGCGTTGGCCGCGAACACCAGGTACGTCTCCTGCGTGAGCCCGAAGATCGCGGGGATCGAGTCGACCGCGAAGATGATGTCGGCCGTGCCGATCGCGATCATCACGATGAGCATCGGTGTGACCAGGCGCCTGCCGTCGCGGCGCACGACCATCTTGTCGCCGACGTAGTCGTCGGTCGTCGGGAAGACCCGTCGGGTCCAGCGCAGCACCGCGTTCTCGTGGTACTCGTCGTCCTCCTGGCCGCCCGCCTTGATCTGGGTCCACGCGGTGTACAGCAGGAAGGCGCCGAAGATGTAGAAGATCCACGACAGGTTCTCGATCATCGCGGCGCCGACGAGGATGAACACGGTCCGCAGCACGAGCGCGATCGTGATCCCGATGAGCAGCACCTTCTGCTGGTACAGCCTCGGCACCCGGAAGCTGGCCATGATGAGGACGAAGACGAAGAGGTTGTCGACCGACAGGCTCTTCTCGGTCACGTACCCGGCGAAGTACTCGGCGCCGTACGTCGAGCCCCACACCCCCCACACGAGGACGCCGAACGCCAGCGCGACGCCGACGTAGCCGGCCGACCACCACGCGGACTCGCGCAGCGTGGGCTCGTGCGGTGAGCGCACGTGGCCGACGTAGTCGACGGCGAGCATGGCAAGGATGACGCCGACGGTGACGGCCCACACCCACACAGGAACATCCACGGACAGACCTCCGGAACGGTACGGCTGATGACCGGAGGTCTCTTCCGCCAGCGCCGACCGCCGCGGGTGCGGGGTCGTGCGCGCGGCCGACGCCACCGGGCCGGCAACGCTGGCGACCGTGATGACGATGACGTCGTGGGGAGTACTCCCCTCCGCCGAGAACTATAGGTGACGGCGGACCTCGGGACCTCGTGCGCTGCGGGCCGCGCCGGCCGGAGCCCGGCCGGCGCCCGCCCGACGGCGTCAGGCCGTCGCGGACTGCATCTGGCGCAGCTCCTTCTTCAGGCCCGAGATCTCGTCGCGCAGCCGCGCGGCGAGCTCGAACTGCAGCTCGCCCGCCGCCGCGTGCATCTGGTCCGTGAGCTGCTGGATGAGGTCGGCCAGGTCGTGCGCGGCCGCGCCGGTGAGGCGTGTCCGCTCGTCGTGCGCGACAGCACGCGACCCGAGGCCCGGCACGGGCGACTTGCCGCGGCTGGCCTGCCGACCCGCCCCGCCCAGCAGCTCGGCGGTGTCGGCGTCCTCGCGCGCGAGCATGTCGGTGATGTCGCCGATGCGCTTGCGCAGCGGCTGCGGGTCGACGCCGTGCTCGAGGTTGTACGCGATCTGCTTCTCACGGCGCCGCTCGGTCTCGTCGAGCGCCTGCCGCATCGCCGGGGTCACGGTGTCGGCGTACATGTGGACCTGTCCCGACACGTTGCGGGCCGCGCGGCCGATCGTCTGGATCAGCGACTTGCCCGAGCGCAGGAACCCCTGCTTGTCGGCGTCGAGGATCGCCACGAGCGACACCTCGGGCAGGTCCAGTCCCTCGCGCAGCAGGTTGATGCCGACCAGCACGTCGTACTCCCCCAGCCGCAGCTCGCGCAGCAGCTCGACCCGGCGCAGCGTGTCGACCTCGGAGTGCAGGTACCGGACGCGCACGTCCTTCTCGAGCAGGTAGTCCGTCAGGTCCTCGGACATCTTCTTGGTCAGCGTGGTGACCAGCACGCGCTCGTCGCGCTCGACGCGGTCGCGGATCTCCCCCAGCAGGTCGTCGATCTGGCCCTTGGTGGGCTTGACCACGACCTGCGGGTCGACCAGGCCGGTCGGCCGGATGATCTGCTCGACGACCCCGTCGGACATCGACAGCTCGTAGTCTCCGGGCGTGGCCGACAGGTAGACGGTCTGCCCGATCCGCTCGACGAACTCCTCCCAGCGCAGCGGCCGGTTGTCGACCGCGCTGGGCAGGCGGAACCCGTGGTCGACGAGGGCGCGCTTGCGCGACATGTCGCCCTCGAACATCGCGCCGATCTGCGGGACCGTGACGTGGGACTCGTCGATGACGAGCAGGAAGTCCTCGGGGAAGTAGTCGATCAAGGTGTTCGGTGCCGAGCCGGCGGCGCGCCCGTCGATGTGGCGCGAGTAGTTCTCGATGCCGGAGCACGAGCCGACCTGGCGCATCATCTCGACGTCGTACGTCGTGCGCATCTGCAGCCGCTGGGCCTCGAGCAGCTTGTTCTGCCGCTCGAGCTCGGCCAGCCGCTCCTCGAGCTCGGCCTCGATGCCCGTGATCGCGCGTTCCATGCGCTCGGGACCGGCCACGTAGTGCGTCGCCGGGAACACGTGCACCTGCTGCTCGGAGCGCACGACGTCGCCCGTCAGCGGGTGGAGCGTCGCGATGGCCTCGATCTCGTCGCCGAAGAACTCGATGCGGATCGCCAGCTCCTCGTACACGGGGATGATCTCGACCGTGTCGCCGCGCACGCGGAACGTGCCGCGCGTGAACGCCAGGTCGTTGCGCGTGTACTGCATCGTCACGAACCTGCGCAGCAGCTGGTCGCGGTCGACCTGCTCGCCGACCGCGAGCGTCACCATGCGGTCGACGTACTCCTGCGGCGTGCCCAGGCCGTAGATGCACGAGACCGTCGAGACCACCACGACGTCACGCCGCGTGAGCAGCGAGCTCGTGGCCGAGTGCCGCAGCCGCTCGACCTCCTCGTTGATCGAGGAGTCCTTCTCGATGTAGGTGTCCGTCTGCGCGATGTACGCCTCGGGCTGGTAGTAGTCGTAGTACGACACGAAGTACTCGACCGCGTTGTTCGGCAGCAGCTCGCGGAACTCCGTCGCGAGCTGCGCCGCCAGCGTCTTGTTGGGCGCCATGACCAGCGTGGGACGCTGCAGCTGCTCGATGAGCCACGCCGTCGTCGCGGACTTGCCGGTGCCGGTCGCGCCGAGCAGCACGACGTCCTTCTCGCCCGCGCGCACGCGCTCGGAGAGCTGCGCGATCGCGGTGGGCTGGTCGCCGCTCGGGGTGTAGTCGGACACCACCTCGAACGGCGCGACGGTCCGCTGCAGGTCGGTGACGGGACGCATGGGGACACCGTACGTCGGACCACCGACACCGACCCGGTGTCGACGCCCGCCCTGCCCCCGCCGACGCGGGGACGGTGCACGTCAGTCGCCGCTGAACGACACGTTCACGCCGGGGTCCGCCTGCTGCAGCATCTGCGCGTAGCGGTCCATGAACGCCCGGTAGGCGTTGAACCCGGCGATCTTGCGCTTCTGCATCGACACGAGCGCGCTCATGCCCCCCGACTTCACGACGTAGCTCGTGATCTGCGTCCGCACCGTGACGCGACCGACGGCGCGGTCGAGCTCGACGTCGAACTGCATCACCGGCTCGGTGCTCTCACGCGTCATGTCGCGGATGGTCACCTCGACCTTGTTCGCCGTGCGCTCACCCACGCGCACCCAACCGCTCTCGTCCTCCACCGCAGCCGCGGCCTTCGAGACCAGGTCCAGGACCTGGGTGGCCGACAGCGCACCCGACGCCACCGACATCGACGCCTTCGTCTGGGCAGGGCGAGCCTCCCAACCGCTACCGACCGACTGGACCGCCATCGTTCCTCCGGCTCCGTTGCCTCGAGCCGCGGGACGCGGCCCCGGACACGCGTGGCGCGTCCATCCGAGTGATCGGTGCGTGAACGCTACTCCTCGCGTGGACAAGCGTTCAATTCACTCGAACGGATGAGTGCCGATCGCCAGGACGGGGGACGATGGTCCTGCACCGCACATCAGGGCGCGTCGGCCGCCCGCTCGTCCTCCCGCTCGACCGTCAGGCGGTCCCACAGCTCGTCGACCTGCCGCTCGAGGTCGCCGTCGGCACCCGCCCCGTCGAGCACGACGTCGGCGACCGCGAGCCGCTCCTCGTCGCGCGCCTGCGCGGCGACCCTCGCCTCCGCGTCGGCACGGTCCATCCCGCGCAGCCGCACGAGTCGCTCGACCCGCAGCAGCGCGGGGGTGTGCACGACGACCACGACGTGGAACGTGTCCGCCTGCCCCGTCTCGACCAGGAGCGGGATGTCGTGGACGACCACGGCGCCGGCGTCGAGCGCCACGGCGGCCGCCTCCCGCTCGGCCGAGAGCCTGCGCACGACGGGGTGCACGATCGCGTCGAGCCGCGCGCGCGCCGCGGGGTCGCCGAACACGACGCGCCCGAGCGCCGCCCGGTCCAGGGACCCCTCGGCGTCGACCACGTCCGGCCCGAACTCGCCGATCACGGCGTCGAGCCCTTCCGTGCCCGGCGCGACGGCCTGGCGTGCGAGCACGTCGGAGTCGATGACCACCGCCCCGAGCTCGCCGAACCTGCGTGCCGCGACCGACTTGCCCGCCGCGATCCCTCCGGTCAGCCCGATCCTCTGCATCGCCCCATCGTGGCGGTCGCGGCGGGCCGGCGCGACCCCGCACCGACGCACCGGGCGCCCTGGCGGGCCCTGCCGGCCCGCACCGGACCCGACGCCTGCCCCCGGGTACGCCGACGGCCGGCCACCCCGGGGGTGACCGGCCGTCGTCGTGGTACCGGCGCGGGCGGGCCCGCGCGGCGTCAGTTGCCGGTGAGCTTCTCGCGCAGCGCGGCGAGCGCCTCGTCGGACGCGAGCGTGCCGGCGGCCTCCTCGGCCGGAGCCGACGAGTACGTCGACGGCGCCGGGCCGCCGGTCGACTCCGAGGTCGAGGCCTCGGCGTCCGCCTGGGCCGCCGCGGCGACCTGCTTGCGGTGCGCGTCCCAGCGCTCGTGCGCGGCCGCGTACTGGGCCTCCCACGCCTCGCGCTGGGTCTCGAAGCCCTCGAGCCACTCGTTGGTGGTGGGGTCGAAGCCCTCGGGGTACTTGTAGTTGCCCTGGTCGTCGTACTCGGCCGCCATGCCGTACAGCGCGGGGTCGAAGTCCTCCGACTCGGGGTCGAAGCCCTCGTTCGCCTGCTTGAGCGACAGCGAGATCCGGCGACGCTCCAGGTCGATGTCGATGACCTTGACGAACACGTCGTCGCCCACCTGGACGACCTGCTCCGGGATCTCGACGTGGCGCACGGCCAGCTCCGAGATGTGGACCAGGCCCTCGATGCCGTCCTCGACGCGCACGAACGCACCGAACGGGACGAGCTTGGTGACCTTGCCGGGGACGACCTGGCCGATGGCGTGCGTCCGGGCGAACGCCTGCCACGGGTCCTCCTGCGTCGCCTTCAGCGACAGCGAGACCCGCTCGCGGTCGAAGTCGACCTCGAGCACCTCGACCGTGACCTCCTGGCCGACCTCGACGACCTCGGACGGGTGGTCGATGTGCTTCCAGGACAGCTCCGAGACGTGCACGAGCCCGTCCACGCCGCCCAGGTCGACGAACGCGCCGAAGTTGACGATCGACGACACGACACCGGGCCGGACCTGGCCCTTCTGCAGGGTCTGCAGGAACGTCGAGCGCACCTCGGACTGCGTCTGCTCGAGCCACGCACGCCGCGACAGCACGACGTTGTTGCGGTTCTTGTCGAGCTCGATGATCTTCGCCTCGATCTCCTTGCCGACGTACGGCTGGAGGTCGCGCACGCGACGCATCTCGACGAGGGAGGCGGGCAGGAAGCCACGCAGGCCGATGTCGAGGATGAGACCACCCTTGACGACCTCGATGACGGTGCCGGTGACGACGCCGTCCTCCTCCTTGATCTTCTCGATCGTGCCCCACGCCCGCTCGTACTGCGCGCGCTTCTTGGACAGGATCAGACGACCCTCCTTGTCCTCCTTCTGGAGGACCAGGGCCTCGACCTCGTCGCCGACCTTGACGACCTCGCCGGGGTCCACGTCGTGCTTGATGGACAGCTCGCGGGAGGGGATGACGCCCTCGGTCTTGTAACCGATGTCGAGCAGGACCTCGTCGCGGTCGACCTTGACGATGGTGCCCTCGACGATGTCGCCATCGTTGAAGTACTTGATGGTGGCGTCGATCGCAGCGAGGAAGTCCTCGGCCGAACCGATGTCGTTCACCGCGACCTGCGGGCTGGCGGGCTTCGCGGGGGTGGAGATGCTCATGTAGTGGTGGGCTCCGATGCGGACAGGAAGTAGTGCGGACAGGAGTGGTGGTGTCGTGGCAGCCACGACGGACCCCCCGCGTGCTCCCCGCCCGCCGCACCCGCGCACGGCCGAGGACCGGGCGGACGGCGACAAGCCGGGAACGCACGAGGACGCACGAGGACGCGCGGCACCACCGTCCACCCTATCGGGTGCGCGGCCGTGCCCGCAAAGGCGAGGTCAGGCGAGCGCGCGCGCGACGGTCAGCAGGTTCTCCGGCACGAACTTCACCTTGCCGGCGACCTCCGCGAGCGGGACCAGCACGACCTCCTCGCCACGGATCGCCGTCATGACGTTCGTCGTGCCCGCGGTGACGGCGTCGATCGCCGCGACGCCGAAGCGTGACGCGAGGATCCGGTCCGCCGCGGTCGGGATGCCGCCGCGCTGCGTGTGGCCGAGCACCGTCACTCGCGTGTCGAAGCCCGTGCGCTGCTCGATCTCGACCTTGAGCCGCTCGCCGATCGCGCCCGCGACGATCTCACCGAACTTGCCGACCTGCGTCTCGTAGTGCATCGGCGTGCCCTCCGCGGGCACCGCACCCTCGGCGACGACCACGATCGAGAAGCTCGCGTGCGCGCGGTGGCGGTGCTTGAGGAAGCGCTCGATGCGCGAGATGTCGAACGGCTCCTCGGGTGCCAGCACCAGCTCGGCGCCGCCCGCGATGCCCGACGTCACGGCGATCCAGCCCGCGTGCCGGCCCATGACCTCGACGACCATCACGCGGTTGTGCGACTCGGCCGTCGTGTGGATCCGGTCGATCGCCTCGGTCGCGATGCTCACGGCGGTGTCGAACCCGATCGCCGCGTCGGTGCCCCACACGTCGTTGTCGATCGTCTTGGGGATGCCGACGACCTTGACGCCGGCCTCGGCGACCTTGCTCGCGGCGTTGAGCGTGCCGTCCCCACCGATGCAGATGAGCGCCTCGATGCGCTCGGCCTCGAGCGTCGCGAGCGCGGCCTCGAGGCCGCCGTCCGACGCGTGGGGGTGGTAGCGGGCCGTCCCCAGCAGCGTGCCTCCCGTGGGCAGCACGTTGCGGATGTGCTGGCGGGTCAGCGGCATGACGTCGCCGTCGACGACGCCCTTCCACCCGTTGCGGAAGCCGATGATGGAGTGCCCGTGCTCGCCCTCCCCCCGCTTGACGACCGCCCGGATGGCGGCGTTCAGGCCGGGGACGTCGCCGCCACCCGTGAGCAGACCGACTCGCACGCTGGAGCTCCTCGTTCGCAGGGGTCACCCCCGGGAAGGGCGGGGGGCCGGACGCGCGTCGACGCGGCGCCGCCGCCCACCCTAGCGAGGCCCACGCGCGCCCGCGTGCGCCTTCGGTCCCGCACCCGGCGCGCGTCGTGGCGCGCCCCGGGCGTCAGGCGGGACGCCCCAGGTCGAGGTCCCGCCCGGGGATCGCGTCGAGGAGCGTGCGCGTGTACTGCGTGCGCGGGGAGTCGAAGACCTCGTCGACGGTCCCGCGCTCGACGACCCGGCCGGCCTGCATGACGCAGACCTCGTCCGCGATCTGCCGCACGACCGCGAGGTCGTGGCTGATGAACAGGTAGGACAGCCCCAGCCGCTCCTGCAGGTCGGCCAGCAGCCGCAGGATCTGCGACTGCACGATGACGTCGAGCGCCGAGACCGCCTCGTCGCACACCACGAGCTCGGGCTCGAGCGCGAGCGCGCGCGCGATCGCGACCCGCTGCCGCTGACCGCCGGACAGCTCGGCCGGGTACCGGCGCAGCAGGTCCGCCGGGAGCGCGACCTGCTCCATGAGCTCGCGGACGCGCGCACGGCGCGCCGTGCGGTCCCCGAGCCCGTGCGCGCGCAGCGGCTCCTCGACCGTCCGGTACACCGTGAACAGCGGGTCGAGCGACGCGAACGGGTCCTGGAAGATCGGCTGCACGCGACGCCGGAACGCGACCTCGCCGGCGCGGTCGCGCCCCGTGACGTCGGCACCGTCGAACCGGATCGTGCCCGACGTCGGGGTCAGCAGGCCGAGCATCATGCGCGCCACGGTCGACTTGCCGGAGCCGGACTCCCCCACGACCGCGACCGTCCGCCCACGCGGCACGACGAGGCTGACGTCGTCGACGGCGGTCAGGTCGGCCGACCGGCCGAGCAGGCCCCGGCCCCGCAGCCGGAAGACCTTCGTGACGTGGTCGACCTCCACGAGGGGTGCGGCACCGTCCTGGTCGACCCCGGTGGGCCCGGCGGGTGCGTCGACCGCCGCGGCGAGCAGGTCGTCGCCCGCCGGCTGCGCCACCGCCACCCCGTGCCGCGCGAGCTCGATGCGGCGCGACGCGAGCGACGGCGCCGCGGCGAGCAGCCGCCGCGTGTACTCGTGCTGCGGGTCGGTGAGGATCGAGCGCGCGTCGCCCTGCTCGACGACCTCCCCGCGGTACATCACGACGACGCGGTCGGCGCGCTCGGCGGCCAGCCCGAGGTCGTGCGTGATGAGCAGCACCGCGACGCCGAGCCGGTCGGTCAGGTCGGTGAGCCCGTCGAGGATCGTGCGCTGCACCGTGACGTCGAGCGCTGACGTCGGCTCGTCGGCGATGAGGAGCCGGGGACGTGCCGCCAGGCCCATCGCGATGAGCGCACGCTGCCGCATCCCGCCCGAGAACTCGTGCGGGTACTGCTGCGCGCGCCGCTGGGCGTCGGGCAGGCCGGCCTCGGCGAGCAGCTCGACGGTCCGCGCACGCACGGCGCGCCCACGGACGACGCCGTTGTCCTCGAGCGTCTCGTCGACCTGGGCCCCGACGCGCCGCACGGGGTTGAGGTTCGACATCGGGTCCTGCGGCACCATCCCGATGCGGACGCCGCGCAGCCGGTGCATGGCCTCGGGACCGAGCGCCGCGAGGTCCACGCCGTCGAGGAGGATCTGCCCACCGGTCACGGAGCCGTTGGCTGCGAGCAGGCCGATCACGGCCGCGGCCGTCGTCGACTTGCCGGAGCCGGACTCCCCCACGACCGCGACGGTCTGCCCGGCGTGCACGTCGAACGACACGCCGCGCACGGCCGTCGCGCGTCCCGCCTCGGTGCGGAAGGTCACCTCGAGGTCCCGGATGCTCAGCAGCGGCTCGCCCGCGTCCGTGCGGGCCGGGTCCTGCGGTGTGCTCGCCTGCGGTGCGCTCGTCACGCTCATCGCCTCCTCGATCGCGGGTCGAGCGCCTCGCGCAGCGCCTCGCCGAACAGCGTGAAGCCCAGCGCCGTGACCGAGATGCACGCGCCCGGCCACAGCGCGAGACGCGGCGCGATCTCGAGCTCGTTCTGCGCCGCGACGAGCATGCGTCCCCACTCCGCGGTGGTCGGCGAGCCGCCGCCCAGGCCGAGGAACGACAGCGCCGCGGCCTCGATGACGGCCGTGGCGAGCAGCAGCGTGGCCTGCACGATGACGGGTGAGACGCTGTTGGGCAGGACGTGGCTCATCGTGACGGTGCGGCGCGACAGGCCCAGGGAGCGTGCCGCGAGCACGTAGTCCTGGCCCTTCTGCGCGAGCATCGACCCGCGCAGCAGGCGCGCGAAGACCGGCACCTGCACGACGCCGATGGCGATGACGACCGACGACGGCGACTGCCCCGCGACCGCGGCGATCGACACCGCGAGCAGCAGGCTCGGGACCGCGAGCATGAGGTCGACCAGCCGCATCGCCGCCGAGTCGACCCACCCGCCGAACGCTCCGGCGAGCAGGCCCACGACCATGCCGCCGGCCAGTCCCAGCAGCGTCGCGAGGACGCCGATGAGCAGCGACGCCCGCGCGCCCCAGATGAGCTGGGACAGCACGTCGGCACCGTACCGGTCCAGGCCGAGCGGATGGTCGGCCGACGGCCCGGGGATGTACGTCGGGCGGACCTCGGCGCGACCCGGCAGCGCGCCCGGGCCGTACGACGCGAGCACGGGCGCCAGCAGCGCGACGAGCACGAACGCGACGACGATGACGACGCCGAGGATCGCGGCGGGGTTGCGCACGAGCCTGCGCGCGGCCACCCGCCACAGCGCCTCGCCCGCGCGACGGTCCTCGGCCAGCGCCTCGCCCGCGTCGATCGGCCCCTGCGGGACCTCGTACACCTCGGGTGCGCTCATCGCGTCCTCATCCTCGGGTCGATCAGGCCGTACGACACGTCCACGGCCAGGTTCACCAGCGCGTAGACCACGGCGATCAGCAGGATGAACCCCTGCAGGACCGCGTAGTCGAGGTTGAACACGGCGTCGGCGAGGAACTTGCCGACGCCCGGGTACGCGAACACCGTCTCGGTGAGCACGGCTCCCGACAGCAGCAGCCCGACCTGCAGGCCGATCGTCGTGGAGACCGGGAGCATCGCGTTGTGCAGGATCACGCGGCTGCGCACGTGGCGCCCGGACAGGCCCTTGGCACGCGCCGTGCGCACGTAGTCGGCGTGCTGCACGTCGATCACCGAGGCGCGCGTGATGCGGGCGATGATCGCCAGCGGGATCGTCCCGAGCGCGAGCGCCGGGAGCACGAGGTGCAGCAGGGCGTCCCAGCTCGCGTCGAGCTCGCGGGTCAGGACGCCGTCGAGCACGTAGAAGCCCGTGGGGTGCGTCGCGATCATCGCCGGGTTCTGGCGGCCCGCCGACGGGAACCAGCCGAGCTGCACCGCGAACAGCCACTTGAGCAGGAACGCCAGGAAGAACACGGGGATCGTGACGCCGAGCAGCGACGTGACGACCGCGGCGTGGTCGACCGGGCGTCCCTGGTGCCGTGCCGCGAGGTACCCCAGCGGGATGCCCACGCCGACCGCGACGAGCAGCGCGACCAGCGACAGCTCGATGGTCGCGGGGAACCGCGCGAGGAACTCGTCGAGGACGGGTCGGCCCGTGCGGGTCGACACGCCGAAGTTGCCCTGCAGCAGCTGACCGAGCCACGTCACGTACTGCTGCGGCAGCGGCCGGTCGAACCCGTAGAGCTGGTTGATCCGCGCCACCGCGTCCGGGGTGGCGCGCTCCCCCAGGAGAGCCGTCGCCGGCCCTCCCGGGAGAGCGCGCACCCACAGGAACAGCAGGATCGACAACCCGAGCAGGGTCGGGACGAGCAGCGCGAGCCGCCGCAGGACCAGTCGGGTCATCGGGTCGGGCAGCTCACCGGTCGCCGAGCGTGATCACGTTGTAGACCTCGTCCTGCACCGGCGACGCCGGGTAGCCGTGGACGTCGGCCTTGAACGCGAGCGACGGCACGGGGTGCGCGAGCGGGACCCCGGGCAGGAACTCCAGGATCGCCGCGTTGGCGGCCTCGTACGCCTCCTCCTGGGCGTCGATGTCGGCCACGTACCGCGCGTCGTTGATCGCCGCGAACAGCTCGGGGTTGTCGAAGCCCCACTCGTTCGACGCGCCGCCGAAGAAGACGCCGATGAAGTTGTAGGTGTCGTTGTAGTCACCGGTCCAGCCCAGCAGGTGCAGACCGTGCTGCGAGCCGCCCTGGATCTTGTCGAGGTACTCGGGGTTCCACGGGTCCGGGACCGGGTTGACCGTGATGCCGACCGCCTCGAGGTCCGCCGTGATCGCGGTGAAGACCTGCTCGGGTGTCGGCATGTAGGGGCGCGACACGTTCGTCGGGTAGTTGAAGTCGATCGTCAGGTCGGACTTCCCGGCCTCGGCGAGCAGCTCCTGCGCCCTGGCCGGGTCGTAGTCGTACGTCGCGACGTCGGGGTTCCACCCGGCGACCGACGGGGGCACGAAGTTCGACGCGACCTCGGTGCCCTCGGGCAGCGTCTGCGCGACGAGCCCCTCCTTGTTGATCGCGTGCGCGATCGCCTGGCGCACGCGCAGGTCGGCCAGGTCGGGGTTCGCCTGGTTCATGCCGAGGTACAGCACGTTGAACGGCTCGCGGTTGACGATCTGGAACCCGGCGTCCTCCAGCGCGACGACGTCGGCAGGACCGACCAGGTCGTAGCCGTCGATGTCACCGGCCTGCAGCGCCTGCCGTCGTGCGGTCGCGTCGGAGATGATCGGGAAGACGATGCGCCGGATCTGGCCCTGCTCGCCCCAGTAGCCGTCGTAGGCGGACAGGACGACCTCCTCGCCCGGGCTCCACGAGTCGAACTTGTACGGTCCGGTACCCGTCGGGTGCCCCGTCGCGTACTCCGGCAGCACGGGCGCCTCGCCGTCACCGGTGACGCCGTCCGCGTCGTACTCCTCGAGCGCCGTCGGCGACTGGATCGAGAACGCGGGCAGCGACAGCGCCGAGACGAGCTCGGGCAGCGGGCTGCGCAGGTGGACGACCGCGGTCGACGCGTCGGGCGCCTCGCAGGACTCGTACTTGCCGGTGCCGTCCAGGCTCGCGACGTCGCTGCTCGCGAAGCCGCCGTTGACCTTCTGCCAGTAGTAGGACAGCGACTCGGACTGCAGCACGCCGGTGAAGCCGTTCCAGCGCTCGAAGTTGAAGCACACGGCCTCGCCGTCGAAGTCGGTGCCGTCCTGGAAGGTCACGTCCTCCTTGAGGTGGAACGTGTACTCGAGCCCGTCGTCGCTGACGTCCCACGACTCCGCGAGCAGCGGTGCGGGATCGGCCGTGCCGGGCTCGACGCCGACGAGTCCCTCGAAGATCTGCCGTGCCACGCGGAACGACTCGCCGTCGCTCGCGAACGCGGGGTCGAGCGACGCGGGGTCCCCCGACGCCGCGAAGATGAACGTGTCGCGTCCGCCGTCGGTCGCGCCGTCACCGGCCGTGCCGGTGTCGCGGTCGCTCGCGGCGCACGCGGTCAGGGCGAGCCCCACCGCGAGCCCGCCCGCGACGATCTGCCACCTGGTCCTCACAGCTGCCACCTCTCATCAGGGCGTGGTCGTGCACCGCGCGCCGCGCGGGACCCGGTGAACGCTAGGTGCGGCGTGTCACGCGGATGTTACGCACCGGTACGGATTCCGCATCGGACACACTGGCAGCATGTCGGACGAAACGCCGGACGAAACGCCGGGCGACACGCTCGCGGACGCCGGGTACCGCCACGTGCCCGACGCCCAGGGCGGCCGCGCGGCGCGCCGCTGGTGGGACGCCAACGCGCACGAGTACCTCGACGAGCACGGCGAGTTCCTGGGCGACACCGACCTGCTGTGGTGCCCCGAGGGCCTGCGCGAGTCCCGGGCCGGCCTGCTGGGCGACGTGCGCGGCGCGCGCGTCCTCGAGGTCGGCGCCGGTGCGGCGCAGGGCACGCGGTGGCTGCGCGCGGTGGCCGGGGCCGACGCCGTCGCGACCGACGTGTCCGCCGGGATGCTCGCCGCTGCCGCGCGGCTGGACGCCGCCGCCGGCGTCCGCACGCCGCTCGTGCAGGCGGACGCGCGCGCGCTGCCGTTCGCGGACGCGTCGTTCGACGTCGCGTTCACGGCGTTCGGCGCGCTGCCGTTCGTGCCCGACACCCCGCGCGTGCACGCCGAGGTCGCGCGCGTGCTGCGGCCCGGTGGCCGCTGGGTCTTCTCCGTCACGCACCCGCTGCGCTGGGCGTTCCCCGACGACCCCGGGACCGGCGGGCTCACCGCGACCCGCTCCTACTTCGACCGCCGCCCGTACGTCGAGTCGGCCGCCGACGGCGGCGTGCTGTACGCCGAGTACCACCGCACGCTGGCGGACCACGTGGCCGACGTCGTGGGCGCCGGGCTCGTGCTCGACGGGCTCGTCGAGCCCGAGTGGCCCGCCGGGCACGAGCGGGTGTGGGGAGGCTGGGGGCCGGTGCGCGGCGCCCGGTTGCCCGGGACCCTCGTCGTGCGTACGCACCGGCCCGCCGCCTGACGCCCGCTCAGTGGACGGTGGCCTTCTCGGCCCCGGCCCCCGTGAGCGAGCGCACCTCCATCTCCGCAAACTTCTCCGGGTGCGGCTGCTCCTTGGACAGCAGCGTCCCGACGATCCCGAGCAGGAACGCGAGCGGGATCGAGATGATCCCGGGGTTCTCGAGCGGGAAGACCGCGAAGTCCACGGACGTGTCGCGGATCATCGACAGGCTCTCGCCGGTCACCGGGTCGACCTTGCCGGACACGACCGGCGAGAACGCGATGAGCACGACGCACGAGACGAGCCCGCCGTACATGCTCCACAGCGCGCCCGCGGTGTTGAACCGCTTCCAGAACAGCGAGTAGATGATCGTCGGCAGGTTGGCCGACGCCGCGACGGCGAACGCGAGCGCGACCAGGAACGCCACGTTCTGGCCGTTGGCGAAGATGCCGCCCACGATGGCCAGCCCGCCGATGACGATGACCGTGATCCGCGCGACGCGCACCTCGCCGTCGGGTGCGACCTCGCCCCGCTTGATCACCGACGCGTAGATGTCGTGCGCGAACGACGCGGCCGCCGTGATCGTGAGACCGGCCACGACCGCGAGGATCGTCGCGAACGCGACGGCCGAGATGATCCCGAGCAGGAACACCCCGCCGAGCTCGTACGCGAGCAGCGGCGCGGCCGAGTTGGCCCTGCCGGGCGACGACATGATCGTCTCGGGCCCGACGAGCGCACCGGCACCGTAGCCGAGCACGAGCGTGAACAGGTAGAAGATGCCGATCAGCCAGATCGCCCACACGACGGACCGCCGCGCCTCCTTCGCCGACGGCACGGTGTAGAAGCGCATCAGCACGTGCGGCAGCCCCGCGGTGCCCAGCACGAGCGCGAGCGCGAGGGACAGGAAGTTCAGCTGGGTCAGCGACGAGGCGCCGTACTGGCGTCCGGGCTCGACGAGCGTCTCACCGCCCTCACCCGCCACGTCGATCGCGCCCTGCAGCAGGGCCGACAGGTCGAACCCGAACCTCGCGAGGACCCAGATCGTCATGATCCCGGCACCCGCGATGAGCAGGATCGCCTTGATGATCTGCACCCACGTCGTGCCCTTCATGCCCCCGACGAGGACGTACAGGATCATGAGCGCGCCGACGACCGCGATGACGAGCCCCTGGGCCGCCACGCCGTCGATCCCGAGGAGCAGGGCCACGAGCCCGCCGGCCCCGGCCATCTGCGCCAGCAGGTAGAAGAACACGACCGCGAGCGTCGACAGCGCGGCCGCCATGCGGACCGGCCGCTGCTTGAGGCGGAACGACAGGACGTCCGCCATCGTGAAGCGGCCCGTGTTGCGCAGCAGCTCCGCGACCAGCAGGAGCGCGACGAGCCACGCGACGAGGAAGCCGATCGAGTACAGGAAGCCGTCGTACCCGTAGATCGCGATCGCGCCGCAGATCCCGAGGAAGGACGCGGCCGACAGGTAGTCACCCGCGATGGCCGTGCCGTTCTGCGGGCCGGTGAACGACCGGCCGGCGGCGTAGTAGTCGGCGGCGCTCTTGTTGTTGCGCGACGCACGGAACACGATGATCAGCGTCACGAGGACGAACGCGCCGAAGATCGCGATGTTCACGAGCGGTTCGCCGATCCGTCCGCCGGCTGCGGCGGCGGCGGGCACGGCGCCGTCGAACCGGGTCATGCGTGGCTCCCCTCACCAGGACGCACGTCGGCGGCGCCGGCGATCAGCGCGCCGGACTCGATGTGCTCGCGCAGGTTCTCCGCCACGGCGTCCTGCTTCTGGTTCGCCCACCGCGCGTAGATCATCGTGATGGCGAACGTCGAGACGAACTGGCCGAGCCCGAGCAGCAGGCCGACCGTGATGTTGCCGGTGACCTTGTGGCTCATGAACCCGTGCGCGTAGTTCGCGAGCAGGACGTACAGGAAGTACCACGCGAGGAAGAGCGCGGTCATGGGGAAGACGAAGTTGCGGAACCTGCGTCGCAGGTCCTGGAACTCCGGTGAACGCTGGACGCGCTGGTAGTCGGTCTCCTGATGACTCTCGGACACGTGCACCTCCGATGGCCCGGACGGCCCCGTCGCCGCCAGGGGGACCACTGTGGCGCACATCACCCCGACAATCCACACATCGGGGCACGAACACGCCGTGGCGTGTCGGCGGGAACGACTCGCGTCACACGATCTGGTGACAACCGGCCGTCGTCGCCCGTGCGGCCCGGTCCGTCAGTGCCCTGCGGCGTGCCAGCTGGCGCCGGCACCGACCGACACGTCCAGCGGCACGTCGAGCGCACCACCCGGGAGCCCCTCGCCCGCGCGTGCCATCTGCTCGCGGACCAGCGCCTCGACCTCGTCGCGCTCGCCCTCGGCGACCTCGAGGACGAGCTCGTCGTGGACCTGCAGCAGCAGCCGGGTCCGCAGACCTCGCCGCGTGAGCTCGGCGTCGACGCCCAGCATGGCGACCTTGATGAGGTCCGCCGCGCTGCCCTGGATCGGGGCGTTGAGCGCCATGCGCTCGGCCGTCTCACGACGCTGGCGGTTGTCGCTCGTGAGGTCCGGCAGGTACCGCCGGCGGCCCAGGATCGTCGCGGTGTACCCGGTCGCGCGCGCCTCGTCGACGACCCCGGTCAGGTAGTCGCGCACACCTCCGAAACGCTCGAAGTAGTCGGCCATGAGCGCCGAGGCCTCGGACACCTCGATCGCGAGCTGCTGCGACAGCCCGTACGACGAGAGCCCGTAGGCCAGGCCGTAGCTCATCGCCTTGATCTTCGAGCGCATCGCGGACGTGACCTCGTCGGTCGGCACGCCGAACACGCGCGAGCCGACGTAGCTGTGCAGGTCCTCACCGGACCGGAACGCCGCGATGAGGCCCTCGTCGCCCGACAGGTGCGCCATGATCCGCATCTCGATCTGCGAGTAGTCGGCCGTCAGCAGCGTCGCGTAGCCGGACCCGACGACGAACGTGCGGCGGATCTGGCGGCCCGCCTCGGTGCGGATCGGGATGTTCTGCAGGTTCGGATCGGCCGACGACAGCCGCCCGGTCGCCGCGATGGTCTGCTGGAAGGTCGTGTGGATGCGTCCGTCGTCGCCGATCGACCGGAGCAGACCCTCGACCGTCTGCCGCAGGCGGATCGCGTCGCGGTGCGCGAGCAGGTGCTCCAGGAAGGGGTGCCCCGTCCGCGCGAACAGGTCGGTCAACGCGGCCGCGTCGGTCGTGTAGCCGGTCTTGATGCGCTTGGTCCTCGGCATGCCGAGCTGGTCGAACAGCACCTCCTGCAGCTGCTTGGGAGACCCGAGGTTCACCTCGCGCCCGATGACCGCGTAGGCGTCCGCCGCGGCGCCCTGCACCTGACCGTCGAAGTCGCGCTCGAGCGACACCAGGTCGTCGCGGTCGATCGCGATGCCCGTGCGCTCCATGCGCGCCAGGACGTCCTGCAGCGGCAGCTCGAGACCGGACAGCAGCGTCGTCGCGCCCCGGTCGGCGACCTCGGCGCCCAGCACCTCGACGAGGTCCCGGACCGCGGCGGCCCGCACGGCCGCGCGCCGGCCCTCGTCGGCGCCGTCGACCTCGAGGTCGAGCGCACCCTGCCCGTCCGGCGACCCGGTGTCGGAGCCGAGCTCGCGGCGCAGGTACCCGATCGCGAGGTCCGGCAGGTCGTACGCGCGGCGGTCGGGCTGGCACAGGTACGCGGCCAGCTCGGTGTCGAACCGCACGCCGCGCAGCGCCAGGCCGCGCCCGTCGAGCGCGTGCCACGCCTCCTTCGCGGCGTGCAGCGCCTTGCCGCGCGCCTCGTCGGCGAGCCAGGCCGCGAGCGCCGCGTCGTCGGCGGGGCCGATCGCGGTGAGGTCGTAGGCGACGGCCTGCCCGGCGGCGTCCGCGATCGCGACGCCCCACGCGTCGCCGCGCGCGGGTGCGCCCGACCCGCGGACGTCGAGCCCGAGGACCTGGTCGGCGCGGGCGTCGAGCCACGCGGCGAGCCCGCCCGCGCCGGTGTCGACCAGGTCGAGCGCGGCGGCCGTCGCGACGCGCTCGTCGCGACCCTCGTCGGGGAGCATCGCGAAGAGCCGGTCGCGCAGGGTCCGGAACTCGAGCTCGTCGAGCAGCTCGTGCAGCGCGGTGCGGTCCCACGGCCGCACCGCGAGGTCCTCGGGACCCACCGGGAGCTCGAGGTCGTCGACGAGCCGGTTGAGCTCGCGGTTGAGCGCGACCTGCGGGAGGTGGGCGCGCAGCGACTCCCCCGCCTTGCCGGTGATGCGCTCGGCGTTCTCGAGCACGCCCGCGAGGCCGTCGTACTGGCCGATCCACTTGGCCGCGGTCTTGGGGCCGACGCCCGGCACGCCCGGGAGGTTGTCGCTCGTCTCGCCCACGAGCGCCGCCAGGTCGGGGTAGCGCGCGGGCGGCAGACCGTACTTCGCCTCGACCGCGTCGGGCGTCATGCGGGCGACCTCCGACACGCCGCGCACCGGGTACAGCACCGTCACCGCGGGCCCGACGAGCTGGAACGTGTCGCGGTCGCCCGAGCAGATCAGGACCTCCATGCCCTGCTCGCGCGCCTGCGCGGTGAGCGTGGCCAGGATGTCGTCGGCCTCGAAGCCCGGCTGGTCGAGCACCTGGACGTGCATGGTCGCCAGCAGCGTCCGGATGACGTCGACCTGCCCGCGGAACGGCTCGGGCGTGGCCGCGCGGTTGCCCTTGTAGGTCTCGAGGCGCTCGGTGCGGAACGTCGTGCGGCCCGCGTCGAACGCGACCGCGACGTGCGTCGGCTGCTCGTCGCGCAGGAGGTTCGCGAGCATCGACGTGAACCCGAAGACCGCGTTGGTCGGCTGCCCGGTCGAGGTCGCGAAGTTCTCCACCGGGAGCGCGTAGAACGCCCGGTAGGCCATCGAGTGCCCGTCGATGAGGAGCAGTCGCGGGGTCGTCGAGTCGCTGGTCGCTGGCTGGTCGGCACTCACGGTGCCAACCTATCTGCCATGTCCGACATCCCCTTCGCCGTCCCCCCGACCCACGACACGCTGCTGCACCGCATGGGCATCGAGCTCGGGCACGTCGACGCCGACGGCGCCACGGCCACCATGCCGGTGGCCGGCAACACCCAGCCCTACGGGCTGCTGCACGGCGGCGCGTCGGCCGCGCTGGCCGAGACGCTCGGCTCGCTCGCGGCGACGGCCCACGCCGGACCGGGGCGCGCCGCGGTCGGCGTCGAGCTCAACGCGACGCACCACCGGTCGGCGCGCGCGGGCACGGTCACGGGGACGGCGCGCGCCCTGCACCGCGGGCGGTCGCTCGCGACCTACGAGGTCGTCGTCGAGGACGACGCGGGCCGGCGGCTGTGCACCGCGCGGCTCACCTGCATGCTCATCGACGTGCCGGCCTGAAGGACGCCGTCGTCCTCGACCGGCACGGTCGCCCGGGCGCGCGCGCGGCGACGGCGCTCGATGAGGTCCTCGAGCCCGCGGGCGGCGGGGCGCCGTGCGGTGACCGGCACGTCGAGCGCGAGCCGACGGTGCAGCGCGCTCGTGCTCACGACCCGGTGCGCCGCCGCGGGCGCGAAGCCGAGCCGGGCCAGGAACCTCTGCATGCCGCGCGACCCGGGCAGCGGCGCCGCGTACACGTCGGTCGCGCCCGCCGCGTCGGCGACCTCGGCCGCCGCCTGCAGCATCGCGTGCCCGAGCCCGCGACGGCGCGACTGCGGCCGCACGTACACCGCGTCGAGGCTCAGGACGACCGCGTCCGACAGCAGACCGGGCCCCATGAGCCGGCACAGGGCCAGGCCCGCGGGCTCGCCGTCGCACGTCGCGACCAGGACGACACCGTCGCGCACCGACCCCAGGACGGACAGCTGCTCGCGCAGCCGCGCGCGGTCGTCGGAGCACAGCTGCCGGCCCAGACCCGACTCGGCGCGCGCCAGCAGGCACAGGTCGACGAGATCCTCCAGGTCGGACGACGACGCGCGCCGGACGTGCACACCTGGCCGCACTGCGGGCCTCCCGGGGACGAGGGTCGAGCTGCCGGCGCCCGTCTCCCCCGGTCCGTGCGCCCTGCCTCGATGATGGCCCAGCACCCCGTGCGCTGCCTAGTCCGGCGGCGTGGCACGTCCCGGTGAACCTGGAGCAACCGGCACGATCGGGCACGATGTACGACGCAGTTCGCTACCGATCGGTAGCCAACCCTCGCGCCGACGTAATGAACAGGACACAATCCCTCCCTATCGTCTGCTGACCGGTGGGCGAGGGCCCACCACATCGTCGTGCGGCGCCCCGGCGCCCGTGCCCGACCACCAGGACGGAGGTCTGACGTGCGAGCAGTCGCGTGCCGGGACCGTTCCGTCGCCCTACGACGCGCAGGTGCCGGCGTGCTGCTGGCGCTCCTGACGGTCCTGTCGACGCTCGTCGTCGCCGGACCCGCGCGTGCGGCGACCGCACCCTGCAAGCCGGACGGCGCCACCGCGTGCCTCAACGTGACCGTGACGGTGCCCGGCACCGGCCCCGCGGCCGGCGTCGGCCTCACGGTCGAGGGCGAGGGCGGGAGCGTCGCGGTCACCACGGACGCCGCGGGCAAGGTGTCGGTCCCGCTCACGGCGGCCGGCCAGTACACCGTCGCGGTGGACGAGGGCACGCTGCCCGCCGGGACGGTGCTCAAGGACCCCGCGGCCAACCCCGCCACCGTCACGGTCGCGCTGGGCCGCTCGGCCGGTCGCATCGTGCAGGTCGTCCCCCCGGGTGAGGCGGGCGCCGAGCCCGACGACGCGACCGCGTCGGCCCGTCCCGACGACGGCGGTGCGCCCGGCGCCGAGGCCGAGGCGGGCGCCGAGGCCGAGGCCGGCACCGAGGCCGCAGCGTCCGCCAGGCCCGGCACCAACCGGTACGCCCAGCTCGTGCTCGCGGGCACGATCTTCGGTGTGCTGCTGGCGCTCGCGTCGCTCGGCGCGAACCTCATCTACGGCACGACGGGCCTGTCGAACTTCTCCCACGGCGAGCTGGTCACCCTCGGCGGGATGACGGCGTTCATGGCCGTGCAGTGGTGGCACCTGCCGCTGTGGCTCGCGATCCTGGTGTCGACGGCCGCGGGCGGTGTGGCCGGGTGGCTGCTCAACCGCGTGCTCTTCGGTCCGCTGCGCCGCAGAGGCGTCGGCATCACGCAGCAGATGATCGTCACGATCGGCCTGTCGCTCGCCCTGCTGTCGGCGTTCCTGTTCTTCTTCGGTGCGCAGCCCGCGCCGATCGTGTCCGGCATCTCCCAGCGCATGCACCTCGGACCCGTGCAGATCTCCGGGCAGTCGCTGATCTCGGTGGGGGTGGCGCTCGTCGTGCTCGCCGCCGTCGCGCTCGCGCTGTCGCGCACCCGCATCGGCCGCGCGACGCGTGCGGTGTCGGACAACCCGGCGCTCGCCGCCGCCACCGGGATCAAGGTCGAGTCGGTGATCGGGCTCGTGTGGGTCGTGTCGGCCGCGCTCGCGTCGCTCGGCGGGGTGCTGCTGGCGCTGTACCTCAACACGACGCGGTTCAACTTCGGGTCGACCCTGCTGCTGCTGATGTTCGCCGCGATCACCCTGGGAGGCCTCGGCTCACCGCTCGGTGCGGTCGTCGGTGCGCTCGTCATCGGCCTCGTCGTCGAGCTGTCGACCATCGTGCTGCCCAACGACATGCGCTACGCGAGCGCGCTCGTGATCCTCATCCTCGTCCTGCTGGTACGGCCGCAGGGCATCCTCGGGCGCGCCGAGCGCATCGGCTAGCGGGAGGTCGTCGCTCATGGACTTCGGACAGCTCTTCACCAACGTGCTCAACGAGATGCTGGGCCCGACCGCGATCGCCTACGCGCTCGCGGCGATCGGGCTGAACATCCACTTCGGCCTCACCGGCCTGATCAACATGGGCCAGGCCGGCTTCATGCTGCTGGGTGCCTACGGCTTCGCGATCGCGACGATCGCAGGTGCACCGCTGTGGCTCGCGTTCCTGGTCGCGATCGCCGCGTCGGTGGTCTTCGCCCTCCTGCTGGGACTGCCGACGCTCAAGCTGCGAGGCGACTACCTCGCGATCGTCACGATCGCCGCGGCGGAGATCGTCCGCATGATCGGCCGGTCGACGGCGCTGACGGAGATCACCGGCGGCTCCGAGGGCCTCACCGGCAACGTCTTCAAGCACACGTTCCAGGGCGCGTCGCCGCTGCCCGACGCCCGGTGGACGCTGGGCCCGATCACGCTCGCGACGAACGCGTCGAACTCCTGGTGGCTGCGGATCGTCGGCTGGGGCCTGGTGCTGCTCGCGTGCCTGCTCGTGTGGCGCCTGATCCGCAGCCCGTGGGGGCGCGTCCTCAAGGGCATCCGCGAGGACGAGGACGCCGTGCGCGCGCTCGGCAAGAACGTCTACGGCTACAAGCTGCAGGCGCTCGTGCTCGGCGGCGTGTTCGGCGCGCTGGGCGGGATCGTGTTCGTCCTCGCGAGCTCGGTCCAGGCCGACTCGCTGGGCCGTCCGGTCACGTTCAACACCTGGACGATCCTGCTGCTCGGGGGCGCCGCCACCGTGCTGGGCCCCGTCCTCGGCTCGTTGCTGTTCTGGGGAGCCCTGGTGTTCGTCCGCGGCTTCCTGCGGGGCGTCGTGCCCCCCGACACGCTGTCGGTCCAGCAGATCGAGCAGATCGGCTGGGTGCTCGTGGGCCTGACGCTCATGCTGCTCATCGTGTTCCGACCCCAGGGCATCCTGGGCGACAAGAAGGAGCTCGCGATCAATGCCCGCTAACGACGTCGTCGAGCAGGCCAGGCGCGACCTCGCGCACGTCCCCCGCGTGCCCGGCGCGCCCAAGCCGGACGCGCTGCTCGTCGCCGACGGCGTGCGACGCAGCTTCGGCGGCGTCAACGCGGTCGACGTCGAGCACGTCGAGGTGCAGCGGAACGTCATCACGGCGCTCATCGGCCCCAACGGTGCCGGCAAGACCACGTTCTTCAACCTCATGACGGGGTTCGACAAGCCCGACAGCGGCCACTGGGTGTTCGACGGGATACCGCTGGCCGGGGTCGCCGCGTCGCGCGTCGCGAAGGCCGGGATGGTCCGCACGTTCCAGCTGACCAAGGCGCTCGCCCGCATGACGGTGCTGGACAACATGCGCCTCGGAGCACGGGACCAGCCCGGTGAGGGCCTGTTCACCGCGCTCGTGAAGCCCCTGTGGGCACCGCGCGAGCGCGCCATCACCGACAAGGCGCTGGCGCTGCTCGAGCGCTTCCGGCTCGACACCAAGAAGGACGACTTCGCGGGGTCCCTCTCGGGCGGACAGCGCAAGCTCCTGGAGATGGCACGTGCGCTCATGTCGGACCCGACGCTCGTCATGCTCGACGAGCCGATGGCCGGTGTGAACCCCGCCCTCACGCAGTCGCTCCTGGGACACATCACGGACCTGCGCGACTCCGGCACGACCGTGCTGTTCGTCGAGCACGACATGCACATGGTCCGGCACATCTCCGACTGGGTCGTCGTCATGGCGCAGGGCAAGGTCGTCGCCGAGGGGCCGCCGTCCGAGGTGATGGCGGACCAGGCCGTCATCGACGCGTACCTGGGTGCGCACCACGACACCGACCTCGGTGACGACTCCCTGCTGGACGAGGGCGGCGTGATCGACGCCGAGGCGGAGGCCGAGGCAGCCGCGGAGGCGCCGGGCGGGACGAAGGCTGAGGAGAAGGCACCGTGACCGAGACCACCGCACCCGTGCTGCACCGCGGCGCGCCGCAGGGCGAGCCGCTGCTGCACGCCGACGCGCTCGTCGCCGGCTACCTGCCGGGCGTCAACATCCTCAACGAGTGCTCGCTCGTGCTGCACCCCGGCGAGCTCGTCGGGATCATCGGCCCCAACGGCGCCGGCAAGTCGACGCTGCTCAAGGCCCTGTTCGGGCTCGTGAGCATCCGCGGGGGCTCGCTCACGCTCCAGGGCCAGGACATCACCAACCTGCGCGCCGACGCGCTCGTGGGCCGCGGGGTGGGGTTCGTCCCGCAGACCAACAACGTGTTCCCGAGCCTGACGATCGAGGAGAACCTGCAGATGGGCGTCTACCAGGCGCCGCGCAAGTTCGCCGAACGCCTCGAGGTCGTCCTGGCGCTCTTCCCCGAGCTCACGCACCGGCGCAAGCAGCGCGCGGGTGCCCTGTCCGGCGGTGAGCGGCAGATGGTGGCCATGGCGCGCGCCCTCATGCCGGAGCCGTCCGCGCTGCTGCTGGACGAGCCGTCCGCCGGCCTGTCCCCCGTGCGGCAGGACGAGGCGTTCCTGCGCACGCGCCGCATCAACAAGGCGGGCGTGTCGGTCGTCATCGTCGAGCAGAACGCCCGCCGCGCGCTGCAGATCTGCGACCGCGCGTACGTGCTCGACCAGGGCCGCAACGCGTACTCCGGGCCCGGGCGCGAGCTCATGCACGACCCGAAGGTCATCGAGCTGTACCTGGGCACGCTCGCGACCGACGTGGACGCCGCGCGTGCCTCGGAGAAGGACGCCGGGACGACGCCGGCCTGACGGGACGACGCGACCACGACGAGGGCCCCGGAGCCGCAGCTCCGGGGCCCTCGTCGTGAGGTCAGGACCGGTCAGTCGTCGGTCGGGACCTCGCCCTCCTCCGAGCGGCTGAACGTGTAGGTGTTGTCGGGACCGAACTGGTAGACCCCGATGAACGCCGACGACGGGTCGTTGGCCTCGTTGAACGGTCCGACGCCCGAGACGGCCTGGTACGCGATGTCCTCGCCGTCCTCGAGCAGCGCCGAGCACTCCTCCCAGCCGGTGCACTCGGTGCCGCCGTCCGCCCCCGAGACCGCGGCCAGGTTGGCCTGGATGGTCGCACCGTCGGACGCGCCGCCCTTCAGCGCGGCGAGCGCCACGAGCATGGTCGCGTCGTAGGACTCCGGGCCGTACGAGTAGTCCTTGAGCTCGGGGTCGACCTCGAGCATGCGGGCCTGGAAGTCCTCCGACGGGTACGCACCGGGCAGGGTGCCCTGCGCGTTCTCGAGCGTGCCGGCCGGGAAGCCGACGTCGCCCTCGGTGCCGAAGTTCTGCAGGTTGCCGTCCACGAAGTACGTCTTGCTCATGTCCCAGCCCTGCGCGACGAGCTCACGCACGATCGCCGGGGTCTGGTCCGTGAACGCGAGGATCGCGATGGCGTCCGGGCCCGCCGCGATGGCGTCCGCGACGATGGTCGCGAAGTTGGTCTCGGCGGGGTCGAACTCCTCGCCCGACGTGCCGTAGACGACCGTGCCGCCCGCGTCCCCGACGACGCCGTCGACCACGTCGCGCAGCGACGTGCCGTAGGAGTCGTTGAACACGAGGATGCCGACGTTGCTCGCACCGTCGCTGACGATGAGGTTGCCCAGCACGTCGCCCTGGACGGTGTCCGGCGGCGCGGTCCGGAAGTAGAAGTCGGAGTACCCCGACAGGTCCGTGGCGGTGTTGGCGGGCGAGACCTGCACGATCCCGGCGCCCGTGATGTCGTCGATGATGTTCTTGGTCACCGACGACGACGCGGCCCCGATGATCGCCGAGACCCCGGCGGAGATGAGCTCCTGTGCCGACGAGATCGCGACCGCGGCGTTCTGCGCGTCGGAGGAGTCCGTGTGGGTGACCTTGACGTCGGCGCCGAACAGGCCCCCGGCGTCGTTGATCTCCTTGACGGCCAGGTTGACGCCCGCGATCTCGGGCGGACCGAGCTGGGCGAGGGACCCGGTGACCGGCAGGACCGTGCCGATGTGCAGGGCCTCTCCGCCACCTCCGCCGGACGTCTCGTCGTCGCCGGCGTCGTCAGATCCTGAGGAGCAGGCGGTGAGAGCCAGCGCGACCACTCCCGCGACCGCCAGCCCGCGTCCTGCACGTGTCGTACGAATCATGCGTTGGTACCCCTCTGTGAGCACTGCACCTGCCGGGGTCCAGGCGCGGACCACGACGATGTGGCGCGAACGTACTCATGGTTTGTGTCCGCCATGTGACTGGCAATGTCTCGCCCCATGTCGTTGTGGACTTGTGACCATGACGACGCGAGCCCGGCCGGCGCGTGGCGCCGACCGGGCTCGGGTGCAGGACGTGCCGCTGGTGTCAGGACGACCCGCCGCCGACCTGCTCGATCACGGCGTCGGCGACCTCGCGCATCGTCAGGCGGCGGTCCATCGACGTCTTCTGGATCCAGCGGAACGACTCGGGCTCCGACAGGCCCTTGGTCATCAGCAGACCCTTGGCGCGGTCGACGCGCTTGCGGGTCTCGAACCGCTCCGCGAGGTCGGCCACCTCGGACTCGAGCGCGGTGATCTGCGCGTAGCGGGAGATGGCGATCTCGACCGCGGGCAGCAGGTCCGCCGGGCTGAACGGCTTGACGACGTACGCCATCGCGCCGGCGTCGCGCGCCCGCTCGACGAGCTCGGTCTGCGAGAACGCGGTCAGCAGGACGACCGGCGCGAGGTGCGCCTTGCCGATCCGCTCGGCGGCAGAGATGCCGTCGAGCACGGGCATCTTGACGTCCATGACGACGACGTCCGGCTTCAGCTCGGTCGCGAGCTCGACCGCGCGCTCACCGTCGCCCGCCTCCCCCACGACCTCGAACCCGGCCTCCGTGAGCGTCTCCACGACGTCCATGCGGATGAGGGCCTCGTCCTCGGCGACGACGGCGCGACGAGCCGGCCTGCCGGCGGGCGCGGCACCGCGCGGGGCGGGCTCGGCAGCGGGCAGGTCCACGGCCTGCGGCGCGTCCTGCGTGGGCTCGGTGCTGGCGTCCTTGGTCACGAGCACAGCGTAGTGCGCCGACGCCCGTGATGACCCGCCGCACGCCGTGGCCACCGTCACGTGCCCACCGTCCTGCCACCGTCGCGTCCACCGGACGCCTCGTGATGCGTGCCCGCCCCCGGGGTACCCTGACCTGCGCAGCCCCGATAGCCCAACCGGCAGAGGCGTTCGGCTCAAACCCGATCCAGTGTGGGTTCGAATCCCACTCGGGGCACCCTCGTGACCTGCACGTACGGCTGACCGTGTCACGCACGTGTCGTCACGTGAGCTGCACCTCCGCCGCCGTCGCCGTGCCCGCGACCCGTCCCGGGGCGGTCTGGAAGCCCCAGTAGAGGTTGGTGTGGGCGACGACGTCGGCCGGCGCGGGCGCACCCCACGCCGTGAGGTCCTCGGTCGTGTGGGCGTCGGACACGAGCGTGACGTCGTAGCCGCGCGTGAACGCACCGTGCAGCGTCGAGCGCACGCACGCGTCGGTCTGCGCACCCGTCACCACGAGGCGGCCGACGCCGCGCGAGGCGAGGACGTCCTCGAGGTCGGTGGCCTCGAACGCGTCGCCGTAGAGCTTGTGCACCACGGGCTCGCCGTCACCGACCGTCAGCTCGGGGACGAGCTGCCACGTCGGCGACCCCAGAGGCAGCTCGTCGCTGCTGTGCTGCACCCACACGACGTCGGTGCCGGATCGCCGGGCACGGTCGACGAGCCCGACGATGCGGCCGACGACGCCGTCGCGGTCGTGCGCGCCCGTCACGACCCCGTCCTGGACGTCCACCACGAGCAGGGCGGTGCGGGGACGGTTCTCGAGCGTGGACATGGCGACCTCCGTGGCGGGCGTGGGGACGTGCGGACCGCCGTCCACGCTAGGCCCGACCACCGACACCGGGCCTGACGGTGCGTCCGTGCACCGACACCGAGGAGCACGCGCCGCGCGCGGGAACACCCCGGCGTGACGCGCGTGGCGGTGGCAGGGTGGGCGCAGGAGGTGCGCGGGGTGCACGCAGACGTGAGGTCGCCGGACGACCGTCGTGCCGTCCGGTTCACGTACCGCAGCCTGCGGCTCGGGGTCGTGGTGCTCCTGGTCATGCTGGTGGCGGCCGTGGTGACCGAGTCGCTGCGGGCCGGCTGCTGGCTGGACTCGCTGAGCGCCTACTACTGGACCGGGGCGCACGACGTGCTCGTGGGCGCGCTGTGCGCCGTCGGTGCGCTGCTCGTCGTCTACACGGGCGCCGACGACGTCGAGGACGCGCTGCTCGACGTCGCCGGCTTCCTCGCGTTCGTCGTCGCGCTCACCCCGACCGCACCGGGTGCTCGGCGCCGCGATGCTGCTCACGCTCGCGGTGGTCGTGGCGCTGCATGCCGTGGTGCCGACGTGGCGGCAGACCGTGCTCGTGCTGGAGACCGCGCTCGTCGGGCTGTTCGCGGGCTTCTGGGCGCTGCAGACCGTCGAGCTGTGGCGGGTCGACGGCGCCCGGGGCGCACGGCGCGGCGCTCCGTGAGCCGGACGCGGGACGACGACGGCCGCCGTCCCGTCACGGGACAGCGGCCGTCGAGGCTCTGCGACGTCAGGCGATGCGCGTGCGCGTCACGTCCTCGTCGCCGATCTTGTGCACGACCACGGTGTTGGTCGAGCCGACCACGCCGACCGGCGTGCCGGCCACCACGACCACGTAGTCCCCGACCTCGGCCAGGCCGTTGGCCCGCAGCGTCTGGTCGACCTGGCTGACCATCGAGTCGGTGCTCTCGACCGACGGCACCTGGTAGGTCTGCACGCCCCACGACAGCGAGAGCCGGTTGCGCACGGACTCCTCGGGTGTGAACGCGAGCAGCGGGATCGGCGAGCGCAGCCGCGACATGCGCCGCGCCGAGTCGCCGGACTGGGTGAACGTCACGAGGTACTTCACGCCGATGCGCTCACCGATCTCGGCGGCCGCCCGCGTGATCGCACCGCCCCGCGTCGAGGGCACCGAGCCCAGCGGCGCGATGCGCTCGCGGCCGAGCTCCTCGGTGCTCTCGATGATCCGCGCCATGGTGCGGACGGCCTCGATCGGGAAGTCGCCCACGCTGGTCTCGCCGGACAGCATGACCGCGTCGGCGCCGTCGAGCACGGCGTTGGCGCAGTCCGAGGCCTCGGCACGCGTGGGGCGGGGGCTCGTGATCATCGACTCGAGGACCTGGGTGGCCACGATGACCGGCTTGGCGTTGCGGCGCGCGAGCTCGACCGCGCGCTTCTGGACGAGCGGCACCTGCTCGAGCGGCAGCTCGACGCCGAGGTCGCCGCGCGCGACCATGATGCCGTCGAACGCCTGGACGATCTCGGAGAGGTTCTCGACGGCCTGCGGCTTCTCGATCTTGGCGACGACCGGGACGACCCGGCCCTCCTCCTCCATGATCCGGCGCACGTCGTCGTAGTCGGCCGCGGTGCGGACGAACGACAGCGCGATGAGGTCGGCGCCGACGTTGAGGGCCCAGCGCAGGTCCTCCTCGTCCTTGTCGCTCATCGCCGGCACGGACACCGCGACGCCCGGCAGGTTGAGGCCCTTGTTGTTGGACACCGGGCCGGGGACCTCGACGCGCGTGATGACGTCGTTGCCCTCGACGCCCGTGACGCGCACGAGGACCTTGCCGTCGTCGATGAGGATCGGGTCACCGGGCTTGACGTCGCCCGTCAGGCCCTTGAACGTCGTCGAGACGCGCTCCTTGGTGCCCTCGACGTCGTCCGTCGTGATGGTGAAGACGTCGCCGACCGCGAGGTCGTGCTTGCCCTCGACGAACCGCCCGAGGCGGATCTTGGGGCCCTGGAGGTCGACGAGGACGGCCACCGAACGACCCGAGGCCTTCGCCGCGGCGCGCACGTTGTCGTACACGCGCTTGTGCACCTCGGTGTCACCGTGGCTGCGGTTCAGACGCGCGACGTCCATGCCGGCGTCGACGAGGGCCTGGACCTGCTCGGGCGACTCCGTCGCAGGACCGATGGTGCAGACGATCTTGGCTCTACGCATGACTCGAGACTATGCCTTCCTGGATTTCGGCCGCAGGGCCGGACGTCCCGGGGGGCACGCCCGGCCTGCGGGTACGCGCGTCCCGGGAAGGGATCGGGGGGACGGATGTGGTCAGGGTCGCAGCGCCACCGTGCTCGCGGAGACGGGTGCGGGGAGCTCGGACGAGCCCGACAGGTACGCGTCGACGGCCGCCGCGGCGGCTCTCCCCTCCGCGATGGCCCACACGACGAGCGACTGGCCGCGGCCCGCGTCGCCGGCGACGAACACGCCGGGCACGTTCGTGGCGAAGTCGTCGTCACGAGCCACCGCACCGCGCTCGGTGACGTCCACACCGATCTGCTCGACGAGCTCGTCGCTCTCGGGACCGGTGAAGCCCATGGCGACCAGCACCAGGTCGACGGGGACGTCACGCTCGGTGCCCGGCGTCGGCTCACGTCGGCCGTCGGGCAGGTAGGTGGTCGTGGCGAGGCGCAGCGTGCGCACCCGACCCGTCTCGTCGCCCTCGAACGCCACGGTCGACGCGAGGAAGGAGCGCTCACCGCCCTCCTCGTGCGACGACGAGACCTCGAACAGGACCGGGTCCGTGGGCCACGGCTGGGACTCGGGGCGCTCGGTCGGGGGCTTCTTGCCGATCGCGAGCGTCGTGACCGACGCCGCGCCCTGGCGCAGCGCGGTGCCGAGGCAGTCCGAGCCGGTGTCGCCGCCGCCGATGATGACGACGTGCTTGCCCTCGGCGGTGATCTGGTCCGGGACGTCCTTGCCGGCCACCACGGCGTTCGCCTGGTGCAGGTAGTCCATCGCGACGTGCACGCCGTCGAGGTCGAGGCCCGGCACGCGCAGCCGGCGCGGCACGGTCGCACCGGTCGCGACGACGATCGCGTCGTACCGCGCCTGCAGCTGCACCCAGGTGACGTCGCGGCCGACCGCGACGCCCGGGCGGAAGCGCGTGCCCTCGGCCCGCATCTGCTCGAGGCGCCGGTCGATGTGGACCTTCTCGAGCTTGAAGTCCGGCACGCCGTAGCGCAGCAGGCCGCCGATCTCGTCGTCCCGCTCGTACACGGCGACCGTGTGACCGGCGCGCGTGAGCTGCTGCGCGGCGGCCAGACCAGCCGGGCCCGACCCGACGACCGCGACCGTGTGACCCGTGAGCCGCTGCGGCACCTGCGGCGTGACGAGCCCGCGGGCGAACGCCTCGTCGATGATCGAGACCTCGACGTTCTTGATCGTCACCGGCGGCTGGTTGATGCCGAGCACGCAGCTCGACTCGCACGGCGCCGGGCAGATGCGCCCCGTGAACTCGGGGAAGTTGTTCGTCGCGTGCAGCCGGTCGATCGCGTCGGCCCACTGCCCGCGCCACACCAGGTCGTTCCACTCGGGGATGAGGTTCCCCAGCGGGCAGCCGTTGTGGCAGAACGGGATGCCGCAGTCCATGCAGCGCCCGGCCTGCTCCTTGAGGAACGGCTGGCCGTCCTCCAGGTGCGCGTGCACGTCCTTCCAGTCGCGCAGGCGCACCTCGACCGGACGGTTCGGCGGGAGCTCGCGGTCCCGCACCTTCAGAAAGCCGCGGGGGTCAGCCACGGGCCACCTCCAGGATCTGGTCCCACACGCCGGGCGCGCTCGGGTCGAGGCCGTCGGCCTCGGCCTGCGCGAGCGCCCGCCGCACGCGGGAGTACTCGGTGGGCAGCAACCGGGTGAACCGTGCGCGGGTCGCGACCGGGTCCTCCAGCAGCTGGGCGGCGACCAGCGAACCGGTCTCGTCGGCGTACGCCCGCAGCAGACCCTCGACGATGCCGAAGTCCTCGTCGTCGAGGGGGTCGAGCGCGAGCTCGCCGGACCTCACGGCCTCGACGTTCACGAGGTCGGGCGTCAGGTCGAGCACGTACGCCGTCCCGCCGGACATGCCGGCGCCGAAGTTGCGGCCCGTGGCCCCCAGCACGACCACCGTGCCGCCCGTCATGTACTCGCACGCGTGGTCGCCCACACCCTCGACGACGAGCGTGGCGCCGGAGTTGCGCACGCCGAAGCGCTCGCCCACGAGGCCGCGCAGGAAGATCTGCCCGCTCGTCGCGCCGTAGCCGATGACGTTGCCGGCGATGACGTTGTGCTGGCTCGACAGGGCCGAGCTCCGGTCGGGCCGCACGACGAGCCGTCCACCCGACAGGCCCTTGCCGACGTAGTCGTTCGCGTCGCCGTACAGGCGCAGCGTGACGCCGCGCGGCAGGAACGCGCCGAACGACTGGCCGGCCGAGCCCGTCAGCGTCACGTCGATCGTGCCGTCCGGCAGACCTGCGCCGCCGTAGCGCTTGGTCACCTCGTGGCCGAGCATCGTGCCGACCGTGCGGTTGACGTTGCGGACCGGCAGGTCGATGCGCACGGGCTCGCCACGCTCGAGGGCGTCCTCGGCGAGCGCGACGAGCTGGTTGTCGAGCGCGCGGTCGAGGCCGTGGTCCTGACCCTTCACGTTGTGCAGCGCCGACCCGGCCTTGGGCGACGGGACCGCGAGCACGGGGCCCAGGTCGAGGCCCTCGGCCTTCCAGTGGTCGACCGCGTGGCGCGTGTCGAGCAGCTCGACGTGCCCGACGGCTTCCTGGAGCGTGCGGAAGCCCAGTGCCGCGAGGTGCTCGCGCACCTCCTGCGCGATGAACTCGAAGAACGTCACGACGAACTCGGGCCGGCCGCTGAAGCGCGCGCGCAGCTCGGGGTTCTGCGTCGCGACGCCCACGGGGCACGTGTCGAGGTGGCAGACGCGCATCATGATGCAGCCCGACACCACGAGGGGTGCGGTGGCGAAGCCGAACTCCTCGGCGCCGAGCAGCGCGCCGACGACGACGTCACGCCCGGTCTTGAGCTGGCCGTCCACCTGCACCACGACCCGGTCGCGCAGGTCGTTGAGCACGAGCGTCTGCTGCGTCTCGGCCAGCCCGATCTCCCACGGCGTACCCGCGTGCTTGAGCGACGTCAGCGGGCTCGCACCCGTGCCGCCGTCGTGCCCGGAGATGAGCACGACGTCGGAGTGCGCCTTGGCCACGCCGGCGGCGACCGTGCCGACCCCGAACTCGGAGACGAGCTTGGTGTGGATGCGTGCCGACGGGTTCGCGTTCTTCGCGTCGTGGATGAGCTGCGCGAGGTCCTCGATCGAGTAGATGTCGTGGTGCGGCGGCGGCGAGATCAGACCGACGCCCGGTGTCGAGTGCCGGGTCCTCGCGACCCACGGGTACACCTTGTGGCCGGGCAGCTGACCACCCTCGCCGGGCTTGGCACCCTGCGCGAGCTTGATCTGGATGTCGTCGGCGTTCGTGAGGTACTCGCTCGTGACGCCGAACCGGCCCGACGCGATCTGCTTGATCGCCGAGCGGCGCCGCGGGTCGTGCAGCCGGTCGGGGTCCTCGCCGCCCTCACCCGTGTTCGACTTGCCGCCGATCGAGTTCATCGCGATCGCGAGCGTCTCGTGCGCCTCGGCCGAGATCGAGCCGTACGACATCGCGCCGGTGTTGAACCGCCGGACGATCTCGCTGACGGGCTCGACCTCGTCGATCGGCACGGGCGGCCGCGAGCCCTCCTTGAACCGCAGCAGCCCGCGCAGCGTCATCAGCCGCTCCGACTGCTCGTCGACGCGCGTCGTGTACTCGCGGAACACGTCCATCTGGCGCGTGCGCGTCGAGTGCTGCAGGCGGAACACGGTCTCGGGGTCGAACAGGTGCTCCTCACCGCCCCGACGCCACTGGTACTCGCCGCCGACCGCCAGACGCTGGTGGGCCAGCCGGTTCCCGCTCGCGGGGTAGGCGTCCGCGTGGCGCGCCGCGACCTCGGCCGCGATGACGTCGAGACCGATGCCGCCCAGCCGGCTCGTCGTGCCGGTGAAGTACCGGTCGACCAGTGCGTGCGACAGGCCGATCGCCTCGAAGACCTGGGCACCGCGGTAGGACGCGATCGTCGAGATCCCCATCTTCGACATGACCTTCAGGACGCCCTTGCCGAGCGCCTTGATGAGGTTGGCGACCGCCTTCTCCGGCGTGACGCCCGGCAGGTAGCCGCTGCGCGCCTGGTCCTCGACCGTCTCCATGGCGAGGTACGGGTTCACCGCGGCCGCGCCGTAGCCGACCAGCAGCGCCACGTGGTGCACCTCGCGGACGTCGCCGGCCTCGACGACGAGCGAGATCTGCGTGCGGGTGTGCCGGCGCAGCGTGTGGTGGTGCACGGCCGACAGCAGCAGCAGCGACGGGATCGGTGCGAGGTCGGCGTCGGAGTTGCGGTCCGACAGCACCAGGAAGCTCACACCGTCCGCGACCGCGCGGTCCACCTCGGCGAAGATCTCCTCGAGGCGCGCCTCGAGCGCGGCCCCTCCCCCGTCGACCTTGTACAGGCCGCGGATCGTCGTCGCGCGGAAGCCGAGGGACGGCTCCTTCGCCACGTGCACGATCTTCGCGAGCTGGTCGTTGTCGATCACCGGGAACGGCAGCCGGATCTTGCGCGCGTGCTCCGGGCCGTCGACCAGCAGGTTCGGCTCGGGGCCGATCGCACCACCGATCGAGGTGACGAGCTCCTCGCGGATCGCGTCCAGCGGCGGGTTCGTCACCTGCGCGAACATCTGCGTGAAGTAGTCGAACAGCAGGCGGGGCCGCTTCGAGAGCACGGCGACGGGCGTGTCGGACCCCATCGCGCCGAGCGGCTCGGCACCCGCGGACGCCATGGGCGCCAGGAGCACCTTGAGCTCCTCCTCGGTGTACCCGAAGGCACGCTGCCGGCGCCGCACGGAGGCCGCGGAGTGCGCGACGTGCTCGCGGTCGGGCAGCTGCGAGAGGTGGACGACGTTCTCCTGGACCCACTGCGCGTACGGGCGCTGGGCGGCGAGCTGGGCCATGACCTCGAGGTCCGCGACGATGCGGCCCTGGCCGGTGTCCACGAGGAAGAACAGACCCGGCTCGAGACGTCCCTTGGCGACGATCGAGGCCGGGTCCAGGTCGAGCACGCCCGCCTCGGAGGCGCAGACGACCAGACCGTCCTCGGTCACCCAGTACCGGCCGGGTCGCAGGCCGTTGCGGTCCTGCACGGCGCCGATGAGGGTGCCGTCGGTGAAGGTCATGGCGGCCGGCCCGTCCCACGGCTCCATGAGGGTCGAGTGGTACTCGAAGAAGGCCCGGGTGGCGGGATCCATCTGCGCGTGGTTCTCCCACGGCTCCGGGATCATCATCATCACCGCGTGCGGCAGCGACCGACCGGACAGGTGCAGCAGCTCGAGGACCTCGTCGAAGCTGCCCGAGTCGGAGCCGCCCGGGGTACAGACCGGCAGCAGCGGCGCGAGGTCGCCCAGCAGGTCGGACGACAGCATGCCCTCGCGCGCGGCCATCCAGTTCCGGTTGCCGCGCACGGTGTTGATCTCGCCGTTGTGCGCGATCATCCGGAACGGCTGCGCGAGCGGCCACGACGGGAACGTGTTGGTCGAGAAGCGCGAGTGCACCAGCGCGATCTCGGACGCGTACCGCGGGTCGGACAGGTCAGCGAAGAACGGCTCGAGCTGGCCGGTCGTCAGCATGCCCTTGTAGGTGATGGTCCGCGCCGACAGCGACGCGAAGTAGATCCCGTGCTCACGCTCGGCACGCTTGCGCAGGCGGTAGGCGCGCCGGTCGAGAGCGATGCCGGACAGCTCGCGCGACGGGTCGGCGACGACGAGCTGGCGGAACACCGGCATCGACGCACGAGCGGTCGGCCCGACCAGGTCGGCCGTCACGACGACGTCGCGCCACGCGAGGACCTCGAGCTTCTCCTCGGCGGCGACGGCCTCGACCGCCGCGACCGCGTGGGTGCGCTCGGCGTCGTCCACGGGCAGGAAGGCCATGCCGATGGCGTAGAACCCGGCGGCCGGGAGCTCGGCGTCGACGACGTCCCGCAGGAAGGCGTCCGGGATCTGCGTGAGGATGCCGGCGCCGTCGCCGCTGTCCTCCTCGGCACCGACCGCGCCGCGGTGGTCCAGGTTCAGCAGAGCCGTGAGGCCGGCGTCCACGATGTCGCGACCGGGTGTGCCGCGCAGCGTCGCGACGAAGGCGAACCCGCACGCGTCGTGCTCGGCGGCAGGGTCGTAGAGGGCGTGCCGGGCGGGCGCCACGGCGGCACCGGGGCTCACGGGCGACGTCGACATCAGCACCGTCCTCACAGTCCCCGGGAGGGCCGGGGCGTCGAACGAACAAGGGGGGTACCGGGACGTCGTCGGCCCGTGCAGTGAGGCGACGATACCGCCCGCCGGACGGTCGCGATGACCGCCGCGGACGGCACCAGGCCCGCCACGCCCGGTGTCACCGGGTGCGGTCGGGGGTGTCCGCCTCGTCGTCCTGCGTCGTGGGGGGTGTCAGCAGGAGGGTCGTGTCACGTCCGGGATGCCGACGTCCGACCACGACGAACGCTACCAGCGCGCCGAGGCCGACGACGATCGACGTCCAGACGTTGAGGCGCAGACCGAGCACGGTCTCGGCCGGGTCGATGCGCAGCAGCTCGATCCACAGCCGGCCCGTGGTGTACAGCACGACGTACAGCCAGAAGGTGCGGCCGTGCCCCAGCCGGAACCGTCGGTCCAGGTAGATCAGCACGGCGGCGGCCGCGAAGTTCCACAGCAGCTCGTACAGGAACGTCGGGTGGAACAGCGTGCCGGGCTCGAAGCCGACCGGCAGGTGCGCGTCGTCGATGCGCAGTCCCCACGGCAGGGTCGTGGGACCGCCGAACAGCTCCTGGTTGAACCAGTTGCCGAGCCGGCCGATGCCCTGGGCGACGAGCAGGCCGGGGGCGAGGGCGTCGGCGAACGGCGCGAGGCGCACACCCTGCCGGCGGCACCCGATCCACGCACCGACCGCGCCGAGCGCGACGGCGCCCCAGATACCGAGACCGCCCTCCCAGATGGCGAACGCCTTCCACGGGTTGCCGCCGGGGCCGAAGTACGCGTCCGGCGAGCTGACCACGTGGTACAGCCGGCCGCCCACGATGCCGAACGGGACCGCCCAGTACGTGATGTCGAGCACGGTCTCGGGGTCACCGCCCCGGGCCTTCCAGCGCCGCTGCGTCATCACCGTCGCCACGACGATGCCGACGAGGATCGCGATCGCGTAGGCGCGCACGGGGAACGGGCCCAGGTGCCACACGCCCTGCGACGGGCTGGGCAGCGCGAGCGGCAGGACCGTCATCGGGACGCCCGTCGCGCCGAGCGCACACCGTCGGCCAAGCCCGACACGACACCCGCGAGGGCGTCGAGACCGGCGGCCTCGTCGGGTGCGTCGAGCAGCGCGCGCACGAGCGCCGAGCCGACGATCACACCGTCGGCGTAGCCCGCGACCTGGGCCGCCTGCTCGGGCCGCGACACCCCGAGGCCCACGCACACGCGCGCGGCACCCGCCGCACGCGTGTCCGCGACGAGCTGCTCGGCACGCTCGCCGACCGTCGCGCGCTCACCCGTCACGCCCATCGTCGACGCCGCGTACACGAACCCGCGGCTCGCGGCGACGGTCGAGGCCAGCCGCTCGGGCGTCGAGCTCGGTGCGACGAGGAACACGCGGTCCAGGCCGTGCGCGTCGGCCGCGGCGAGCCAGTCCGCGCCCTCGTCGGGGATGAGGTCGGGCGTGATGAGACCCGCGCCGCCGGCCGCGGCGAGGTCGCGCGCGTAGGCGTCGACGCCGTAGCGCAGCACGAGGTTCCAGTAGGTCATGACCAGGACGGGCGCGCCCGTGGCCGCGACCTCCTCGACCACCCGCAGCGTGTCGCGCACGCGTGTGCCGTTCGCGAGCGCGTGGTTGGCGGCCGCCTGGATCACCGGACCGTCCATCACGGGGTCGGTGTACGGCATGCCGAGCTCGACGACGTCGACACCCGCCTCGACCATCGTGCGCACCGCGCGCCCCGACCCGGGGACGGACGGGAAGCCGACCGGCAGGTAGCCGATGAGCGCGGCCCGCGGGTCGGGGCCCGACGCCAGCGCGTCGAGCCTCTCGCCCGTGGCCGACCGCACGTCCGTCACGCTCACAGCTGCTCCCCCTCGTCGGCCTTGAGCACGGGCTCGTCCTCGATGAGGCCGAACCACGCGGCGGCCGTCGCGACGTCCTTGTCGCCGCGTCCCGACAGGTTCACCAGGAGCAGCGGCTCGCGCCCGTCCTGCGCCCAGTCCGGCGCCTCGCGGCCGAGCGCGATCGCGCCCGCCAGGGCGTGCGCCGACTCGATGGCGGGGATGATGCCCTCGGTGCGGCACAGCAGGCGGAACGCCTCCATCGCCTCGTCGTCCGTCACGGGGCGGTACTGCGCACGGCCGGTGTCGTGCAGCCACGCGTGCTCGGGACCCACGCTCGGGTAGTCGAGACCGGCCGACACGGAGTGGCTCGGCAGCGTCTGCCCGTCGTCGTCCTGCAGCAGGTAGCTGCGCGCGCCGTGCAGCACGCCCGGCGCACCGCCGGAGAACCGTGCCGAGTGCCGGCCCGAGGCGATGCCCTCGCCACCGGCCTCGAAGCCGAAGAGCCGCACCTGCGGGTCGTCGAGGAACGCGTTGAAGATCCCCATGGCGTTCGAGCCGCCGCCGACGCAGGCCGCGACCGCGTCGGGCAGGCGGCCCGTCTCGTCGAGCAGCTGTGCACGGGCCTCGTCGCCGATGACCTTGTGGAAGTCCCGCACCATCTCGGGGAACGGGTGCGGGCCCGTGACCGTGCCGAGCAGGTAGTGCGTCGACTCGACGTTGGCGACCCAGTCGCGCAGCGCCTCGTTGATCGCGTCCTTCAGCGTGCGCGAGCCGATCGTCACGGGCACGACCGTGGCGCCGAGCAGCTCCATGCGGGCGACGTTGAGCGCCTGGCGCTGCGTGTCCTCCTCGCCCATGTACACGGTGCACTCGAGGTCGAGCAGGGCCGCGGCCGTCGCCGTGGCGACGCCGTGCTGGCCCGCGCCGGTCTCGGCGATCACCCGCCGCTTGCCCATGCGCTTGACCAGCAGCGCCTGCCCCAGCACGTTGTTGATCTTGTGCGAGCCGGTGTGGTTGAGGTCCTCGCGCTTGAGGAACACGCGCACGCCGTCGCCGACGTGCTGCGCGAACCGCGGCACCTCGGTCAGCGGGCTCGGCCGGCCGGTGTACGTGCGGTGCAGCCGCTCGAGCTCGTCGGTGAACGCGGGGTCGGCCAGGGCCTTGTGGTACTCGGTCTCGAGCTCGTCGAGCGCGGCGATCAGCGCCTCGGGCACCCACCTGCCGCCGAACGCACCGAAGTACGGCCCCTCGTGCGTCGCGAGCGGGCCGCCGCCGAGCAGCACGTCGCGCAGCCGCCGGCTGACCTGACCGCGGCCTGCGGCGGGAGCGGTCACTGCCGCACCGCCCGCAGCGACGGGTGCGCACCCGCGGCCACGAGGTCGGCGACGGACTGGCGCGGTGCGTCGTCCGTGACCAGCGCCTCGCCGACCAGGACCACGTCCGCGCCGGCGCGGGCGTAGTCCATGACGTCGTGCGGACCACGCACACCCGACTCGGCGACCTTGACGACGTCGGACGGGATCGCGGGCGCGACGCGCGAGAACGTCGTGCGGTCGACCTCGAGCGAGCGCAGGTCACGGGCGTTGACACCGATGACGCGCGCACCGGCGTCGACGGCGCGGGCCACCTCCTCGGTGTCGTGCACCTCGACGAGCGCGGTCATGCCCAGCGAGTGGACCCGCTCGACGAGCGACTCGAGGACCGTCTGCTCGAGCGCGGCGACGATGAGCAGCACGAGGTCGGCGCCGTGCGCACGGGCCTCCCACACCTGGTACGGCGAGACCACGAAGTCCTTGCGCAGCACGGGCACGTCGACGCGGGCACGCACGGCGTCCAGGTCGTCGAGCGACCCGTTGAAGCGGCGCTGCTCGGTGAGCACCGAGATCGCGGTGGCGCCGCCCTTCTCGTACTCGGCGGCCAGCGCCGCCGGGTCCGAGATCGACGCGAGCGCACCCTTGCTCGGGCTCGACCGCTTGACCTCGGCGATCACGGTGACGGCGTCCGGCACCTTGAGACGCGCGACGCACTGCAGCGCCGACTCGCGGCGTGCGGCCAGCTCCTTGAGCTCGCCCAGCGTGGTCGCGGCCTCGCGCGCGGCGAGATCCTCCCTGACCCCCGCGACGATGTCGTCCAGCACGGTCATCGACGGATCATCCCCTCTGGCCGGTTGGTGCGGCACGCACCCGCCCACTGCCCGGGTCCTGCCGCCGACGAGTCATCGTAGACGCGCCACGCACCGTGACCTGCCACCGCCCGAGGCGTGGGATCGCGCTGTCCGTGTCACCTGCCGGAGGACTCCCACATCGACGGCTCCATGAACGGCAGCGCGAAGCCGACGAACAGCAGCGGCACCAGCGCCGTGAGCACGAACATCACGACGACCAGCACGCCCAGACCCGTCGCGACCCAGCCCAGCACGACACCGGCCGTCGCCATGCCCTCGTTGTTCGCCTGACCGGCCGCGGCCGCCTTGCGTGCGTTGCCGCCGACGATCACCGCCGGGACACCGGTGAAGAACACGCAGCCGAGGACGCCGAGCAGCCCCAGCACGAGCGACCACACCGCGAGGTCGTTGCGGGGGTAGTACGGCCCCGGGGGGTACCCGCCGCCCTGCGGGTAGCCGCCTTGCGGGTAGGTGCCCTGCGGGTAGCCGGACGGCGGGTAGGTGCCCTGCGGGTAGCCGGACGGCGGGTACCCGGCGGTCGCGAACCCGGCCTGCGGCTGCGGTGGCGGCTGCGGTGGCGGCGGTGCGGCGGGCGGGGGTGCGTCGTGCGCCGCGTAGGCGCCCTCCTGGCCGTAGGCCGGATCCGGCCGGGGATCGCTGGGCTGGCTCATCGTGGTGCCTCCCGGAGGTCGAGCGGTGCGACGGCCGCCCCGGGCCGGGGCGACGCGCCATGGTCAGGGCAGCGGGTCGGGCGCGAGGTAGGGCGCGAGCGCCGGGACGTTGCGCAGCACCGCGAACGCCACGACGGCGGCGAGCGCGACCCACGGCAGCCACGAGGGTGCCGACAGCGGCGGCCCGCCCCGCACCCGGCGGACCGTCCAGACCGCCCACGCGAGCAGCAGCAGCGGCGCGGTGAGGGTCCACAACGGGTTGGCGTGCCACGCGCCGACGAGGTCACCGGTGACCAGGTCGTGCGTCGCGCGCAGCCCTCCGCACCCGGGGCAGTACACGCCGAGGAACAGCACCGACGGGCAGATCCCGTAGCTCAGCGGCGCGTAGGGCGTCCGTGCGACGAGCAGCGCGGCTCCGGCGGCTGCAGCAGCGCCCACGGCGAACGGCACCGCCGCCCGCCGCACGAGGTGCGACGGGCGGGCGGTGCCGGTGCCGGTGCTCACGGTGACCTGCTGCACCGGCGTCACGGCTGCAGCCGCTGCTGGCGCTCCACTTCCTCCTGCAGGTACTCCGTGAAGCCCTCCCAGCCGCCGTACTGCACGAGCGCGATCGCGTAGCTCACGAGGAAGTACAGGCCGACGAGGACACCGACGATGCTCACGATGATGCCGGCCAGCGCGAGCCCGCCGTTGCTCGCCTCGCCGCGCGCGACCGCCTGGCGCCCCTTGACGCCGAGCCAGATGCCGATGGCACCGGGGATGACCCCGACGACGAAGCAGCACAGCAGCGTCGCGACGATGCCGAGCACCAGGGACCAGACCCCGAGCGAGTTGCGCGCGGTGGACTGCGGCGCCCCGTAGGCGGGGGTGCCGTAGCCACCGGCCTCCTGACCGTACGCGGGCGCCTGACCGTAGGCGGGCGGCTGCCCGTACGCGGGCGGCTGGGACTGCCCGTAGGCGGGCGGCTGCCCGTAGCCGGGTGCGGCGGGCGCGTCGGGGCTGGTCCCCGCGGGGTACGGGGGCACCTCTCCCGACGACGGAGGCACGGGCGGCTGCGACGCCGCGTCAGGCGCCCCGGAACCCCCACCCGGCTGGTCGTCGGGCGCGTACGGGTCACGAGGCTCGTTCGGGGTCGACATGCAGCTCTCCCTGCGTCAGTGGTGGCCGGTGTACCGGCCGGATGCGAACCGGAGGTCCCCCCCGGTGCGGTCAGTGGCCGCCGCGCCGCTGTGCGCGTGCGAGCGTGGCCGCACCGCCCTGGCCGTGGCCCAGCAGCTGCAGGACCTTGCCGAGGACGACGCCGCCGATCATCACGGCGAGACCGACCCAGAACAGCCAGGCGAGCACGAACGTCACGCCGAGCGCGGCGACGACACCTCCGAGGACCACTGTCCACGTCGTCGTCCACGCCGCGACCGTGCGGCCGTGGTTCGTGGGCGGCGCCGTCGGCGGCAGGTGGATGGTCTCGGTACGCGTCGGGTGCTGCGATCGGTGGGCCAGCGAGTGATCGGCCATCAGTACGTCCTTCGTGCTCGGTTTGCCTCAGCCTATCGGAGTCCCGAACGGCCCACGCGCTGGTCAGGACGGGTCGTCGCCCCTGCTCAGGCTGTCCCAGTCGGACCGCTCGTCCGCGACCGGCGGGGACGCCGCACCGGCGCCGCGCGCGGTGGGACGGTCGTGGCGCGCCGAGCGCTGGTCCCACGCGCCGGGGGCACGCACGAGCGCCACCGCGAGCACCACGACGAGCAGACCGACGACCAGCGCGGCGGCCGGGGCCCCGGTCGCCGCGGCCCCTGGCTCGCCCGCGGCGACGCCCGTCGCGTCCGCGACGGCGGCCGATGCCGCGCCGGCCGGGTCGCGGAGGACCGCCACGCCGGCGGCCGCGACGAGCACGCCCGCGCACGCGGCCACGGCGGCGACGACCCGGCGGCCGACCGGCCCGACGAGCGCCACCGCCCCGGCCGCGGCGAGCAGCACGAGCGCGGCGGCACGCGTCTGGGGTGCCGCCGCGGAGCCGCTGACGGCGACGGTGACGGCACCCTCGAGCGCGCTGCTGCCCTCGCCGACCACCCACGTGGGCAGCGCCACGAGCCCGACGAGCGCCGCGGCGAGCAGGAGCAGCAGCACCCACCGCCCGCGGTGCGCCCGGCCACCGGGGGCGGCCGGTGCAGCGGTCACGGCACGTCGCGGCGCAGCCGGGCCGCGAGCTGCACCGCACGCACCGCGGCCGCGGCCTTGTTGCGCGACTCCTCGTACTCGAGCGCGGGCACGGAGTCCGCGACGATGCCGCCGCCCGCCTGGACGCTCGCACGCCCGTCGCGGATCACCGCGGTGCGGATCGCGATGGCCATGTCCATGTCGCCGGCGAAGTCGAAGTAGCCGACCGTGCCGCCGTACACGCCGCGGCGCGCGGGTTCGAGCTCGTCGATCAGCTCGATCGCGCGCGGCTTGGGCGCCCCCGACAGCGTCCCGGCCGGGAACGTCGCGGTCAGCGTCTGCAGCGCCGTCGACCCCGCGCGCAGCCGCCCGACGACCGTCGAGCAGATGTGCATGATGTGCGAGAACCGCCGCACCGCCATGAACTCGACGACCTCGACGCTCGTCGGCTCGCACACCTTGACCATGTCGTTGCGCGACAGGTCGACGAGCATGATGTGCTCGGCGCGCTCCTTGGGGTCGGCCAGCACCTCGTCCTGCAGCGCGCGGTCCTCCTCGGGGGTCGCGCCCCGGGGGCGCGAGCCCGCGATCGGGAACGTCGTCACGTGCCCGTCGCTGACCTTGACCAGGGTCTCGGGGCTCGAGCCGACGACCGCGAAGTCGTGCCCGTCGGCGTCCTGCAGCGCGAGCAGGTACATGTACGGGCTCGGGTTGACGGTGCGCAGCACGCGGTACACGTCGAGCGGGTCGGCGGGGCAGTCCAGGTCGAGACGCTGGGACAGCACGACCTGGAAGACGTCGCCGTCGCGGATCGCCTCCTGGCCGCGGCGCACCTGCTCCTCGAACTCCGCGCGCGTGCTGCGGAACTCGAGCTCGGGCACGGCGGCGTCGGGGTCGATGACCGCGGGTGCGGGCGGTGCGGGCCGGCGCAGCGCCGCCTGCATGTCGTCCAGGCGACGGACCGCGTCGGCGTACGCGTCGTCGACGCGCTCGTGCGTGGCGTCGAAGTTGATCGCGTTGGCGACCAGCCACACCGAGCCGTCGACGTGGTCGACCGCCGCGAGGTCCGAGGCCAGCAGCAGCGTGACCTCGGGGATGCCGAGCTCCTCGGGCGCGCGCGCGGGCAGCGTCGGCTCCCAGTGGTGCACGACGTCCCAGCCGAGCACCCCGACGAGCCCGCCGGTCAGGGGCGGCAGACCCTCGACGCGCGGCGTGTGCAGGACGTCGAGGGTGCGGCCCAGCACGTCGAGCACGTCGCCGTCCGTCGGCACGCCCACCGGCACGTCGCCCGACCACACGGCCCGGCCGTCGCGCACCGACAGGCTCGCGCGCGACGCGACACCCACGAACGACCAGCGGCCCCACGTGCCGTCGGACTCGGCGGACTCGAGCACGAACGTGCCCGGCCTGCCGGCGGCGAGCGTGCGGTACAGCCCGACGGGCGTGACGTCGTCCGCGAGCAGCCGGCGCACCACCGGGACGACGCGCCGGTCCGCCGCGAGCTCGCGGAACCCCTCGGGCGAGGGCCACGTCGCGCCCCAGGGCAGGTCCGTGGCGGTCGCGCGCGGCGCGGCGGTGACGGACGGCTGGGTCACGGCTGGGCTCCTTCGGGGGTCGGGGCGTCGTCGCCCGCGGTCGGGGACGCGTGGCCCGCCGGGACCACGCGGTCGGTCGTGGTGTGGTGCGGGGCCGCGTTCCCGGGCACGACGACGGGCAGCGGGCCGCCCGCCTCGAAGCACGTGCGCGCACCCGTGTGGCACGCGGCGCCCACCTGGTCGACGGTCACGAGCAGCGCGTCGCCGTCGCAGTCGAGGTCCACCGAGCGCACGTGCTGGACGTGCCCGGACGTGTCGCCCTTGCGCCAGTACTCCTCGCGCGAGCGGCTCCAGAAGGTCACCCGGCCCGTCGTCAGCGTGCGGTGCAGCGCCTCGTCGTCCATCCAGCCGAGCATGAGCACCTCACGGGTGTCGTGCTGCTGGACGATCGCGGCGACGAGGCCCGCGCCGTCGCGGCGCAGGCGTGCCGCCACGGCGGGGTCGAGGGCGCTGCGCGCGACACGACCGTCGGGCGCGGTGGTGGGCTGGGTCTGCGGCACGCGACGATCCTGCCACGCGTGGCCGCGCACCCGGTGCCGGTGTCCGCGGGTGTGCGCGCCGACCGGGCGGCCGTCCGGTGCACGGTCCTGCGCGGTTCCGTCGTCAGCGGGTCTGCGCGACCCAGGCAGCGTGCATCGCCGCGTAGTGCCCCCCGCGCGCGACGAGGTCGGCGTGCGGCCCCACCTCGACGACGCGGCCGGCGTGCACGACCACGACGACGTCGGCCGCCTCGGCCGTGGACAGCCGGTGCGCGATCGTGATCGTCGTGCGCCCGCGCGCGAGCTCACGCAGCGCACGGGCGATGCGCACCTCGGCGACCGGGTCGACCGCGGACGTCGCCTCGTCGAGCAGCAGCAGGTCGCCGTCCGCGAGCCGGGCGCGCGCCAGGGCCACGAGCTGGCGCTCCCCCGCGGACAGCAGCTCACCGCGTTGTCCGACCGGGGTGGCCAGGCCGCCGGGCAGCTCGGCGACCCACGCGTCGAGGCCCAGCTCGTCGACGGCCTGCCGCACGCGCTCCGCCGCCTGCGCGCCCGGGTCGGCACCGTCGCGCAGCCCGTACGCGACGTTCTGCGCGAGCGTGCCGTCGAACAGGAAGCCCTCCTGCGGCACGAGCACGACGCGTCGGCGCAGGTCCGCCGACGCGATGCGCCGCAGGTCGACGCCGTCGAGCAGCACGCTGCCGGAGGTCGGGTCCATGAAGCGTGCGACGAGCTTGGCCAGGGTCGTCTTGCCCGAGCCGGTCGCACCGACGACCGCGACCGACGTGCCCGCGACCACGTGCAGGTCGACGTCCTGCAGCACGGGCGGGCCGTCGGGGTACGCGTACCCGACCCGCTCGAACGTCACCGACGCGGGGCCGCGCGGGCTCGGCACCGCATCGTCGCCCGGGTCCGTCACGTCGACCGGCGTCTCGAGGACGCCGAGCACACGCCGCCAGCCCGCGACGGCGTTCTGCAGCTCGTTGAGGATCTCGGTCGCCATCTGCACGGGCCCGGTGAACAGCTGGACGAGGAAGAGGAACGCCAGCACGCGGCCGACCGTCAGCTCGCCCGCGACGCCGAGCCACGTGCCCGCGACCACGACGACCGCGAGCACGAGGTTCGCGACCAGCACGCCGGACGAGAAGACCACCGCGACGAGGCTCTGCGCGCGCACCATCGCCCGCCGTGTCCCGGCGATCGCGGCGTCGACGCGGCGCTGCGTGCGCGCCGCGACACCGTACGCGCGGATCGTCTCGGCACCCACGACGGCCTCCGACACCGCGCCCAGCATCGCGCCGTACTGCTCGCGCACCGCCGCGTAGCGCCGGTTGACGCCGCGCTGCATGCGCGGCAGCACCACCAGCAGGGGCACGAAGCAGGCCCAGACCAGCAGCGTCAGCTGCCACGAGTACACCGCCATGAGCACGGTCGCGACGAGGATCTGGAGCACCGAGACGAGCAGCATGATGCCGCCCCACTGCACGAACATCGAGATCGTGTCGACGTCGGACGTCACGCGCGAGACCAGCGACCCGCGCCGCTCCGTGCTCTGCGTGAGGACCGACAGGTCGTGCACGTGCCGGAACGCGCGCGTCCGCAGCGTCAGCAGCCCGCGCTCGCTCGAGCGGAACAGCCGCACGTTGACCAGCGCCGAGCAGGCCGCACCGACCACCAGGCCCAGCACGGCCAGGCCGACGAGCGCGGCGGCGCGCGACGCGTCGGCGCCGCCGGGCGCCAGGACGGCGGTGTCGATCGTCTGCTGCACCGCGATCGGCACGAGGACGCGCGCACCCGCGGCCAGGACGGCGAGCGCGAGCGTCGCGGTCAGCCCGTCGAGCAGCTCGGGTGAGACCTGCGCGCCGCGGCGCAGCGTCGCGAGCACGCCGAGCGTGCTCGCGGGCGCCATCCGACCCGCACCTGCGGTCTGCGACGTCCCCGTCGTCCCGCTCACCGGCGTCCTCCCCCGGCCGGCACGTCGTCGTCCCGCAGCCCGGGGGCGTCCTCGTCGGCGCGCTCGCGCTCGCGCCGCTGCGACTCGCGCTCGTACGCGGTCGCCAGCTCGCGGTAGCCCGCGTCGCGCGCCAGGAGCTCGGCGTGCGTCCCCCGGTCGACCACCCGCCCGCCGTCGACGTGCACGACCTCGTCGGCCAGCAGCACGGACGCCATGCGGTAGGCCACCAGCAGGACCGTGGGTCCCGGCTCGTCGCCCGACGAGCGCAGCCCCGTGAGGATGTCGCGCTCGACCCGCGGGTCCACCGCGGACGTCGCGTCGTCGAGCACGAGGACGCGGGGGCGCCGCACGAGCGCGCGTGCGAGCGCGAGCCGCTGGCGCTGACCGCCCGACAGGTTGGCACCGCGCTCCCCGAGGGGGGCGTCGAGCCCGCCCGGCAGAGCCCGCACCACGTCGTCGACGCGCGCGGCCGCGAGCGCGGCCCACACGTCGGCGTCCTCGGGGGCGCCCGCGTCGCCGACGTCGCACAGCGTGACGTTGCCGCGCACGGTGTCCTCGAACACGAAGGTCGACTGGCTCACGTAGCCCACCTGGGCCGCGAGGTCCGCGGGGCGTGCGTCGCGCACGTCGACGCCGTCGACCTCGACGACGCCGTCGGTCGGGTCGACGAGCCGCGGCACGAGCCCCACGAGCGTGGACTTGCCCGCCCCCGTGGGCCCGACGACGGCGAGCGTGCGACCGGCCGCGACGTGCAGGTCGACGCCGTGCAGCAGCTCGACCTGACCGTCGCCCCCCGGCACGCGCAGGTGCACCCCGCGCAGGCGCACCTCCGCGCCGCGGGCCGTGCGCGGCAGCGCGGTGTCGCCCGTCACGCCGGCGCCCTGCGCGTCGAGCACGCGCGAGATGCGGTCGTGGCCGACGAGCCCGCGCGGGAGCTCGCCGAGCACCCAGCCGAACGCGCGCACCGGCACCGCGAGGAGCGTCAGCAGGTACGCCGCCGCGACGACGTCGCCCGTGCCGATCGCACCGGCCGCGACCCGCTGCGTGCCGACGAGCAGCACGAGCAACGTGCCGAGGTTCGGCAGCAGGTCGATGACCGGGTCGAAGACCGCGCGCACGACGCCCACGCGCACGTTCGCGTCGCGCAGCGCGCGCGCCCGGTCGGTGAACCGGGCGTCCTCGCGGTCCTCGGTGCCCAGCGACTTGACGAGTGCCGCGGCCTCGAAGCTCTCGTGCGCGACGTCGGCGACCTCGGCGCGCAGCTGCTGCGCGCGTGTGATCGCGGGCGTCATGCGGCGCTGGAAGACGAGGTTGGCGACCACGGCGAGCGGGAGCACGACGAGCGCGGCGACCGCGAGCCACACGTCGGTGCGCAGCAGCGCGACCGCGGCCACGACGATCATCACGACGACGCCGAGCGCGAACGGCAGGGGGTTGAACACACCGGTCGCGGCCTCGACGTCCGATCCGGCGTTCGACAGCAGCTGACCCGTCGGGTGCCGCCGGTGCCACGACATCGGCAGGCGCAGGTACTGGCGCGTCACCGCGCGACGGTGGTCGGCCTGGACGTCCGCGATCCCGACGCCCGCGAAGATCCGGCGACCGGCGACCGTCAGCGCCATCAGGAGGGCGACCAGGGCGATGGCGGCACCCGCGAGCCAGATCCGGTCCTGCGCCTCGCGCGAGCCCGCGAGCGCCGGCACCACGACCTGGTCGGTCACGGCGCCGAGGACGCGGCTCACGGCCACCGTGAGCCCGCCGAAGGCCGCGGAGATGCCGACCGCCAGGAGGTAGGTGCGCGGGTGGGCGCGCAGCCCGCGCCAGACGAGCACGGCCGAGCGACGAGCGGCGGATCCCTGCAGCGCGGAGGCCCGCGGGGCGGAGCCCTGCGGGGCGGCGGCGGGCCGGGGGCGCGCGGGCACGGCAGTCACACTCCTGACGGAAAGGGGATACCGCGATCCTCTCACGCAGGTCCGACACGCTCGGCTCGCGGCGTGCGTCGCGGGGCGCCGTGCACGCCGACGTCGCCACGCGTGGCACGATCGCGTGCCATGAGCTGGCACGAGACCGAACGCGACTGGCTGGCCGACGCGCTGCGCGCCGCGGACCCGCAGGACCCGACGCTGTGCCGCGGCTGGCAGGCACGCCACCTGGCCGCGCACCTCGTGCTGCGCGAGCAGCCCGCGGCCGCGGCCTCGGCGGTGCGCGGCGGCCTCGCGGCGGCCACCGAGCGGCTCGCGGACACCGCGGTCGACCCCGGGGGCTACACCGCGCTCGTCGACCGGTTCGCGGCGCACCCGCCGCGCTGGAGCCCCCTGGCGTGGGCGGGCGACGCCGTCAACGCCACCGAGTACTTCGTCCACACCGAGGACGTGCGGCGGGGCGCCGGGGCGCTCGCGCCGCGCGAGCTCCCGGACGGGCTCGCGGACGCGCTGTGGCGTCAGCTGCTGCGGACCGCACCGCTGCGGCTGCGTCGCCTCGGCCCGGGCGTCGTGCTCGTGCGGACCGACGACGTGCGGTCGGCGGTGCACGGGCCCCGCGGCGGGTACGGCACCGTGGTGCTGCGCGGCGGCGTCGGCGAGCTCGTGCTCGCGGTGTCGGGCCGCCTGCAGGCGGCGGACGTGCGTCTCGACGGCGCACCGGCCGACGTCGAGGCGGTCCGGGACCAGCTCACCGGTCCCTGACGCGCGCGCGGGTCAGCGCACGACGACGCCGGCGGCGCGCAGCGCGTCCTTCACCTGCCCGACGGTCAGGGTGCCGAAGTGGAAGACGCTCGCGGCCAGCACCGCGTCGGCGCCTGCCCGGGCTGCCTCGACGAAGTGCTCGACGGTGCCCGCGCCGCCCGACGCGATGAGGGGCACGCTCACGCGCGCCCGGACGTCGGTGATCATCTGCAGGTCGAAGCCCGCGGTCGTCCCGTCGGCGTCCATGGAGTTGAGCAGCACCTCGCCGACGCCGAGCTCGACCGCGCGGTGCGCCCAGTCGACCGCGTCGACGCCCGTGCCGCGACGGCCACCGTGGGTCGTGACCTCGTAGCCCGAGGCCGTGCGCACGTCACCGGTCGTGCGCCGCGCGTCGACCGAGAGCACCAGCACCTGGGAGCCGAAGCGGTCGGCGATCTCGGTGATGAGCTCGGGCCGGGCGATCGCCGCGGTGTTGACGCCGACCTTGTCGGCGCCCGCGCGCAGCAGCCGGTCGACGTCGTGCGGCGAGCGCACGCCGCCGCCCACCGTGAGCGGCACGAACACCTCGCCGGCGGTGCGTCGCACGACGTCGTACGTCGTCTCGCGGTCCGACGACGAGGCCGACACGTCGAGGAACGTCAGCTCGTCGGCGCCCTCCGCGTCGTACCGGCGCGCGAGCTCGACCGGGTCGCCCGCGTCGCGCAGGTTCTCGAAGTTCACGCCCTTGACGACGCGACCGGCGTCCACGTCCAGGCACGGGATGACCCGCAGCGCCAGGCTCACGGTGCCGCCTGCGCGGGGCTGCCCGTCGCGAGGATGTCGATCACGAACACCACCGTCTTCCCGGAGAGCTCCTCGGCGTCGGTCACGCCGAGGGGGTACGAGGGCGGGACGACCAGCAGCACGCGGCTGCCCGCGGGCTGGTCGACCAGCCCCTCGGACCACGGCGGGACGTCCGAGAGCAGGAACGAGACGGGCAGCCCGCGCTGCCACGACGAGTCGAACAGCATCCCGTCGTCCCACGAGAAGCCGCTGTACTGGACCGTGATGACGTCGCCCGCCGCGACCTGGGCGCCCGTGCCGCGCACGAGCGCCTGGACCACCAGCCCGTCCGGGGGCGGTGTGCCGGTCGCCGTCAGCACGGGGGCGCCGTCCCCCTCCTCGGAGACCGCGGGCAGCGACTCGTCGGGCGGGACGGGCTCACCGACCGCGCGGGTCGGCAGCACGTCCAGCACCGTGACCGTGGGGTAGTCGGCGCCGGTCCCCCCGGGTGCCACCTGCAGCAGCCGCGCCCCGACCTGCTGGCCCTGCAGGGTCTCGTACAGGTCCGTGCCCAGGTCCTCGACCGTGAGCATCCGGGGTGTGGGGCTCGTCGAGTAGCTCTCCTTGACCAGGCTCGCGTCGGTCGCGTTCTCGAGCCAGAAGTCGATGAGCACCGGGGCTCCCTCGACGAGCGCGGCGCCCGTGCCCGGCCAGATGGTCCGCCGGAACGTCTCGTCGACCGTCAGCGGTGTCAGGTAGGTCACCGTCGGGGCCTCCCCCGCACCGCCCGTCACCGTCACGTCCGGGTCGACCGCGGCGACCGCGCCGCACGCGGCCAGCAGCCCCACGACGGCCAGCACCGCCACCCGGCGGGCACCCGCCACCAACCGCACGTCCGTGCCTCCCGCAACTCGGTCAACGATGCCGTCGAGGCCGGCCGGGCGCACCCGGTCCACCCCCGACGGGGCCTCACTGTACGACCCGCGCGCCGGGTCGCGCCGCGCCGTCCGGCCGCCGCCGCGGGTACCGGCCCGCGGCGGCGGCGACGTCACATCGACTCGATGAGCCGGTCCACGCGCTCGTCGACGCTGCGGAACGGGTCCTTGCACAGCACCGTGCGCTGCGCCTGGTCGTTGAGCTTGAGGTGCACCCAGTCGACCGTGTAGTCGCGGCGCGCGTCCTGCGCGGCGCGCACGAAGTCGCCGCGCAGCTTGGCGCGCGTGGTCTGCGGCGGCACCGCGGTCGCCTCGAACACGTCGAGGTCCGTCGTGACGCGCTCGACGAGCCCGCGCGCCGCGAGCAGGTTGTACAGGCCCTCGGTGCGGGAGATGTCGTGGTACGCCAGGTCGAGCCGCTGCACGCGCACGTCGGACAGGTCCAGGTCGTGCTTCGCGCGGTAGCGCTCGATCATCTGGTACTTGATGACCCAGTCGAGCTCACGCTCCACGAGCGTCAGGTCGCCCGTGCGCAGCGCGCGCAGACCCCGCTCCCACAGGTCCAGCACCTGCTTGGTCTCCGGCGAGGGACCGACCTCGGCGGTGACGAAGTCGCTGACCCGCGACAGGTACTCCTCCTGCAGGTCGATCGCGGTGACGGTGCGCCCCGACGCGAGCGTCACGGGCTGCTTGCCCGTCATGTCGTGGCTGATCTCCCGGATCGCCCGGATCGGGTTCTCCAGCGTCATGTCGCGCATCGTCACACCCGCCTCGATGAGGCGCAGCAGCAGGTCCGTCGACCCGACCTTGAGCATGGTCGTCGTCTCGGACATCGAGGAGTCGCCCACGATGACGTGCAGCCGCCGGTAGTGCTCGGCGTCGGCGTGCGGCTCGTCGCGCGTGTTGATGATGGGCCGCGAGCGGGTCGTCGCGCTCGACACCGCCTCCCAGATGTGGTCGGCGCGCTGCGACAGGCAGTAGACCGCGCCGCGCGGCGTCGCGAGCACCTTGCCGGCGCCCGTGAGCACCTGCCGGGTGATGAGGAACGGCACGAGCACGTCCGACAGGCGCGCGAAGTCGCCCTGGCGACGCACCAGGTAGTTCTCGTGGCAGCCGTAGGAGTTGCCCGCCGAGTCGGTGTTGTTCTTGAACAGGTGGATGCGACCCGGCAGCCCCTCGTGCTCGAGGCGCTGCTGCGCGTCGGCCACGAGACCCTCGAGGATCCGCTCGCCCGCGCGGTCGTGCGTGACGAGCTGGCGCCAGTCGTCGCACTCGGCGGTCGCGTACTCCGGGTGCGAGCCGACGTCGAGGTAGAGCCGCGAGCCGTTGCGCAGGAAGACGTTGGACGACCGCCCCCACGCCACGACCTTGCGGAACAGGTAGCGCGCGACCTCGTCCGCGGACAGACCGCGGCCGTCCTGCGCCGCGCACGTGACCCCGTACTCGGTCTCCAGACCGAAGATGCGCCTGTCCATGCGTCACTTCCCGTCTCGCTCGTCGGCCCGGAAGCACCGGGTACCCCTCAGGGTGCGGGCGGCTCGTCCCCGTCGCCCGTCGGGGCACCGGTCCCGCCGAGCACGTCCTCCAGCAGCGCCCCCGTCAGCCGGCGGAACGCGCGCCGCGGCCGCGTGCGGTCGAGGACCGCCACCTCGAGCTGCGCCGCACCGAGCACGCGCGGCTCGCTGTCGTCACCCGTGGACCCCAGCACGCGCACCGCGAGCCCGAGCACCTGCGCGAGCGTCATCCCCGGCCGCCACCCGTCGCCCAGCACACCGGCCAGACGCTCGGCCTGGCCGCCCATGACGACCCAGCCGTGCTCGTCGGTCACCGAGCCGTCGTACGACAACCGGTAGATCTGGTCACCGGCGGGCTCGCGCCCGACCTCGACGACGACGAGCTCGACCTCGAGCGGCTTGGACTCGGTGGTGAAGACCGTCCCGAGCGTCTGCGCGTACGCGTTGGCCAGACCGCGGGCGGTGACGTCGACACGGTCGTAGGAGTACCCCCGCAGGTCCGCGTACCGCACGCCCGCGACCCGCAGGTTCTCGAACTCGTTGTACTTGCCGACCGCGGCGAACGCGATGCGGTCGTAGATCTCCGAGATCTTGTGCAGCGCGCGCGACGGGTTCTCGGTCGCGAACGCGACGCCGTCGTCGTACTGCAGCACCACGACCGAGCGGCCGCGCGCGATGCCCTTGCGCGCGTAGTCCGCCCGGTCCTTCATCAGCTGCTCGGGCGAGACGTAGAACGGCATGCTCATCGCGCACCTCCCTCGCGTCGCGCGCTGCGCCGGCCGTTCTCGACGACGTCGACGGCTGCCGCGAGGTCGTCGTCGGCCACCCGCAGGTAGCCCCCCTCGGTCACGGTCGCCACGACGGGCCAGATCCGTCGCACCCGGTCGGGGCCACCGGTCGCCGAGTCGTCGTCCGCGGCGTCGACGAGCGCCTCGACCGCGACCCGGACCGCCGTCGACGCGTCCAGCTCGGGGCGCCACCGCTTCTTGAGCGAACCGCGTGCGAACACCGACCCCGAGCCGACCGCGTGGTGGCCGCGCTCCTCGTACCGGCCACCGGTCACGTCGTACGAGAAGATCCGCCCGGCGCCGCGGTCGAGGTCGTACCCGCCGAACAGCGGGACCACCGCGAGCCCCTGCATCGCCATGCCGAGGTTGCCGCGGATCATCGTCGCGAGGCGGTTGGCCTTGCCGTCGAGCGACAGCAGGCTGCCCTCGATCTTCTCGTAGTGCTCGAGCTCGAGCTGGAACAGCCGCACCAGCTCGACGGCCAGCCCCGCGGTGCCGGCGATCCCGACGGCGGAGAACTCGTCGGCCGGGAACACCTTCTCCATGTGCCGGCTGGCGATCATCGACCCCATCGTGGCCCGGCGGTCACCCGCCATGACGATGCCGCCGTCGAACGTCAGCGCGACGATGGTCGTCGCGTGCGGCGTCTGCAGCTCACCGGCCGGCAGCGCGCGGTTGGCCGGCAGCAGGTCGGGTGCGTGGCCGGCGAGGAAGTCGACGAAGGACGACGAGCCGGGGGTCGTGAAGGCGTGCGGGAGCCGGCCCGACGACGCGGGCGACGAGGGGTGCGGAGCCATCGGCGCTCACTGACCGCCCTTCTGCACGAACCCGCGCACGAACTGCTCGGCGTTCTGCTCCAGGACGTCGTCGATCTCCTCGAGCAGGGCGTCGACCTCCGCGTCGCGGGCCTGCGTGCTCGGCGCCGCGGGTGCGGGTGCGTCCGGCTCGTCGCCCGGCTCGTCCTCGTGACGGTGCCTGACGTGTTCCTGCCCAGCCATGGTGACCTCCGTCCTGCGGTCACGTGCCGCGTGCCCGCGTGCCCACCCTAGGCCCAACACCGCCGACCCGTGCCGCGCGCGACCGCGACGCGGACGCGTCGCCGAACCGGGGCCCACCGCGCGACGCGCCGCGGATCTCACCTGTGGACAGCGCCCACGACCGCCGCGTGGCCTGGCACGATGCGCCCATGCCCGACCTCCCGGACACCCTGTACGCCCGGACGCTGCGCGCGCTGCAGGACGTGACGCTCTGCCCCGCGTGCACCACCACGCTCCGCGCCGGACGCTGCGCCGCGTGCGGGCTGGACGTGTCCGGCCCCGAGGGGGCGCTCGTGTGGCGCGACAGCCAGGAGGTCGTGCGCGCGCTCGCGGCCCGGCAGGACAGGGTCGCGGCGCTGCGCTCGACGCAGGTGCCAGCCCGGCAGGCGGTCGCCGCCACGCCCGCGCGACCGACGGCGCCCGAGGCGCCCCGAGCCCCGCGGCCCCCGGCCGCCGCGGCCCCGGCACGGCCGCACGCCTCCGCCCACCGGGGGCCCGCCGGCCCCGGCCCGCGCGGGACCGCACCCGCCGCGGTCGGCGTGCCGCCCACGGTCGCGGGAGCGTCCGTCGCGCGGCCCGCGCGACGCCCGTGGCGCGTGCAGACCGTGCTGCAGGTCGTCGGTGCGTCGCTGCTCGTCGCCGCGAGCATCACCTTCCTCGTGTTCGCGTGGGACGTCATGGGCCTGCGCGGCCGTGCCGCGGTCGTCGCCGTCGGCACCCTCGTCGTGTTCGCGCTCGCGTCGTGGCTGCGCTCGCGGCGCCTGGCCCAGGGCGCCGAGGCCGTCGGGGCGATCGCCGTGGTGCTGCTGCTCCTGGACGCGTGGGCGCTGCGCGCCACCGACGTGCTGGTGGTGGGCGACGGACCGGGGCAGGCCGGCGCCTCGGCCCTGGTGTGCGCCGCGCTCCTCACGGCGTGGGGTGCCCGCTCGCGGCTCCGCGTGGGGGCCGTCGCCGGTGCCGCCCTGGTCCCACTCGCACCGCTCGCGTGGCTGCCCACCGTGCCGGACGCCGCGGGCGCCGCGGCGCTGCTGCTGGTCGCGGCCGCCGCGACGACGCTGCGGGCCGTGCCGCCGTGGGCGGCCGGGAGCGCCGAGCGCGCCGTGCTGCGCACGGCCGCCGCGGTCACGCTGCCCGCGGCGGTCCTGGCGGCGCTGGCCGGCGCGGTCGCGCACCTGACCGGCGACCCGTGGCGCCACGTCGCGCTGCTCGGCGCGGCCGTCGTCGTGCTCGTCGCGCAGGTCCTCGTCGAGGCGCGGACGCCCGCGCGTGGGCGCCGCGCGGCGCCGGCCTCACCCGAGCCGGCCCCGTCCGGGCCGATCCCGTCCGGGCCCATCTCACCCGAGCCCACCTCGCCCGAGCCCGCCTCGCCCGAGCCGACCTGCTCCGACCCGACCGCCGGTGCGCCGCTGCCGTCCGTTCCCCAGGCCACCGAGCGCCACGCCAGGGTGCTGCGCACGGCCTGGGCGGCGGGTGCCGGCGCGGTCGCCGCCGTGACCGTCTCCCTCGCCCTGGCAGCGGCGGCGCGCGCCGCCGCGGGGCCGCTCGCGAGCGGCCCGGTGATGGCGCAGGTCGCGGTCGTCGGCGTGTGCCTCGTCGCGGCCGTCCTCGTGCTGCCCCGGGCGCTGTCCCGGCCGCGCACCGGCGACGCGCAGCACGTCGGCCGGGCGTGGGACGCCGACGTCCGGGTCGCCGCCCGTGCCGCGCTCGTGGCGGCCGCCGCCGCGGCCGGGTGGTCCGCCCTCGTCGTCGTGGCGACGACGGCCGCGCGGCTCGTGCCCGGCGAGCCCACCGCTGCGGTCCCCGTGGCGGGTGCGGACCCCACGGCGGTGGCCGCGGTCGGCGCGCTGGTCGCGGCCGGTGCGCTCGGCGTGCTCGCGGCGCGCCGCACGCACGGGGGCACGGCCCGCGCGGCGGCGGCGGCGTGGCGTGCCGTCGTGGTCCTCGTCGCCCTCGCGGTGCCCGTGCTCGCGGCCGTCCCCCCGGTCGGGAGCCTCGTCGTGGTCGCGGGCGAGGCCGGTGTCGTCACCGCGTTCCTCGCCGCCGAGCGACGCGGACCCCTGGGCCACCGGACCGCGCGCACGGGCGCGGTCGGCGCGGCGGTCCTCGCGGTGCTCGGCGTGCTGCCCGACCCCGGGTGGTCGGCCGTCGCCCTGCTCGTCCCGGCCGCACTCGCCGTCGTCGCACGGACGTGGTCGCCCGCGCGGGAGTCGGCGGCCACGTCGACGCTCACGGCGACGACGCTGCTCCTCGCGGCGTGCGCGACAGCGGGACCCGCACTCGGCCTGCCCGCTGCCACCACGCTCGCACTGGCCGTCGCGCCGGTCGTCGGTGCCCTCCTCCTGCGCACGCGGCTCGTCCGCGCGACCGCCGGCGGCACCGCCGAGCGGGACGCCGCCCTCGGCGGCGCCGCGCTCGCGACGGGTGTCGGCTGGGTCGCGTCCACGACCGCCGTCGTCGGGCTGCCCGCGGGCACCGCCGCCGGTCTCGTGACCGCGGCTCCGCCCGTCGCCGCGGCCACCGCGCTCGTCGTGGTCGCGGCGCTGCTGCGGGCCGCACGCACGTGGGGACCGGGCCACGTGGCCGTCGGGGCCGGTGCGGCAGCCCCCGTGACCGCCCTGGCGGTCGCCACGACGCACACCGCCCTCGGCGTGCCCGACGGCGCGGGGGCGGCGCTGCTCGTGACGGTGGCCGGTGTGGTCGCGCTCGTGTGCGCACCGCTCCTGCGTGCCCAGGGCGGCGCGCCGGCCCGGCACGCCGCGGAGGTGTCGGGTGCGATCGTCGTCTCCGCCGGGATCGGCGCCGCAGCCGGGACCGGGACGGGGACAGCGGCCGTCGCGCTGCTGCTCGCCGCCGTCGGGGCCGGTGCGTGGGCCCTCGCACCGGGGCGCGGCCGGGCGTGGTGGGTGGCGCTCGGTCTCGCGACCTCCGCGTGGTGGGTGCTGCTGGGCGCCGGCGACGTGGTCGTCGTCGAGCCGTACACGGCGCCGCCGGGCCTCGTCGTCGCCGCGGTCGGCGCGTGGCACGTCGCGCGTCGCCGCCCGCACGGCGAGCACCTGCTCGTCGCAGGGCTCGCGCTGGTGACGCTGCCGACCGCGCTGCTGCCGGCCGTGCTCGACGTCGGCACCCGCTGGGTCGACCGCGGGATCGTCGCGGCCGGCCTGGCGGCCGCCGTGGTCGGCGCCGCGGTCCTCGTGCGTGGGCGGCGGCCCGCGGCCGCCGACCTGCTCGCGGGCCTCGGCGCGCTGCTGCTCGTCGTCGGCCCGCTGCGGCGCGCCACGACGTCGGCGCTGGTCGCGTCGGCCGCACCGACGGGCCCCCTGCTGCCCGACGGCACCGCCGCCGTCGAGCTGTGGGCGTGGCCCGTGGCCGCGGCGCTCGCCGTGTGCGCGTACGTGGTCCGGTCCTCGCCGGCGCGTCGCGTGCTCGACGTCGCCGTGCCGTGGGCACTGCTCGTCGCGGCGGCCGGTCCCACGCTCCTGGCGGCCCTCGCCTCGCCGTCGAGCGCCTCCGCGGTCGTGCGCGTGACGGCCGTCGGCACGGCGGCCGTGGCGCTCGCGCTCGTCGGCGGCGCCCGTGGCCGGCGTCTGCCCGCCCCGGGGAGCACGGGGCGGGACGACCCCGCCAGGGGCGCCGGCGCGGCCGGGCTGGGGCTCCTGCTCGTCGCGGGGGCCACGGTCGCGGCGACCGGCGTCGTGGCGGCGCACGCCCCGACGACCGCGCTGGGAGGCGCGCTCGACCTGCCCGTCCTGGTCGGGGGCCTCGTGACCCTCGCCACCGTCGCGCTCGGCGCACGGCGTGGTGACGTGCCGGCGGCCTGGGCGGCGGCGGGGACGCTCGCGATCGTGCCGTCCCTGCTGGTCCGCGACGCGGCCGCGCGACCCGTCCTGTGGGGGGTCACCGCTGCCGTCCTCCTCGCCCTCGCGATGCTCGCCCGACCGCGTGGCACCGTGGTGCCGACCACGACCGCCGACGGGGGCACGGCGCCGGCACGCCCCGGGCACCTCGTCGCACGCGACGTGCCGCGCCTCCTCACGGGCGTCGCGCTGGGCGTCGTCGTCGCGGGACCGTGGGCCGCCGCGGTCGCCCACGCCGTCGCCCCGGGCAGCGCGTCACCGCTGCGCGTCGAGCTCGTCGCCGTCCTCTCGTGGCTCGTCAGCCTGCGGCACGCGCGCACGTGGCGGCCCGGACCGGTGCGGCCCGCGCTGCGCACGACGCTCGTCGCGCTCCTCGCGCTGCCCGTCGTGCTGGCGACGGACGCGTCCGCGCCCGGCACGGTGCGCGGGGTGCTCGTGCTGCTCGGCGGCGCCGCGCTCGCCTGGTGGGCGACGGACCGCGTCGGCACCGCGCTGGGGCTGGGCACCGCGACCCTCGCGACCGCCGCCCTCGCGCTGCGCGGCGGCCCCGAGCCCGGGGACGTGCCCTGGACCGTGCTGGGGCTCGTCGCCGTCGCGATCGGTGCGCGGTGGATGCTGCGCGACCCCGCCGCGACCTCGTGGCGCGCGCTCGGCGCCCCGCTCGTCCTCACGCTCGGCGTGCCGCTCGCCGCCCTCGTCGTCGAGCCCGCGGGCCCGCGCGTCGTGGTGCTGCTGGCGCTCGGGGTCGCGGCCGTCGTCGCCGGAGCGGCACGCCGGTGGCAGGCGCCCTTCCTGCTGGGCGCGGCCGCGGTGCTCGCGACCCTCGTGGTCGTGCTGAGCCCTCTCGCCGCCGACGTCTTCGCCGCGATCGACGGCTGGGTGCTGCTCGCGGTGGGAGGTGCCCTCGTGCTGGGCCTCGGCGTCACGTACGAGCGGCGCGTGCAGGACGCGCGCGAGGCCGTGCGGTTCGTCGGTGAGATGCGCTGACGGGCCGCACCGACGTCAGCCGCCGAGCGCCGCCAGCAGCGTGCGGGCGTCCGGGCTGCGGTCCAGGAGCTCGCCGACGTGCGTGCGCGTGCCGCGCAGCGGGTCGCGCATCGGCACGCGCTGGAGGGTCTGCGCACCCGGGACGTCGAACACCACCGAGTCCCAGCTCGCGGCCGAGATCTGCCCGCCGTAGCGCGCGACCGCCTCACCGCGGAAGTACGCCCGCGTGTCCTGCGGGGGGTGCACGACGGCGTCCGCCACCTCCTCGGCGCCCACGAGCAGCTCGACCGCGCCGGCCGCCGCGAGCCGGTGGTACAGGCCCCGCTCGGGACGCACGTCGGACCACTGCAGGTCGACCGCCGCGAGCCGCGGGTGGTCCCACGCGAGGTGGTCGCGCCGGCGCATGCCGTCGAGCAGCCGCAGCTTGGCGAGCCACTCGACCTCGCGCGCGCACGACGCGGGCTCGTCGGCCAGACGAGCCAGCAGCGACTCCCAGCGGTCGAGGACGTCGGTGGTCTGCTCGTCCGGTGCGGCGCCCGTCGCGTCGAGCGCGCGGCGCACCGCCGCCACGTACTCGGCCTGGACCTGCAGAGCCGTCAGCCGGCGCCCGTCGACGAGCTCGAGCCGCTCGGCGAGACCGAGGTCGTGGCTCACGCGGTGCACGGCCTGCACGGGGTCGCGCAGGGCCAGCCGGTCCACGGCCTGGACGACCTTGCGGGCCGCACCCCCCGCCTCGGCCTGCTCGACGAGCCAGAGCACGAGCGACGTCGTGCCCAGCCGCAGGTACGTCGCGACCTCGAGCATCGTGGCGTCGCCGATGATGACGTGCAGGCGACGCCAGCGCGCCGGGTCGGCGTGCGGCTCGTCGCGCGTGTTCACGATGGGCCGCCGCAGCGTCGTCTCGAGACCGACCTCGGCCTCGATGTAGTCGGCCCGCTGCGACAGCTGGAACCCGGCGTGCTCGCCGCGCTGGCCGAGCCCCACGCGCCCGGCCCCGGTGAAGACCTGCCGCGTCACCAGGAACGGCGTGAGGCGCGCGACGAGGTCGCCGAACGGCACGGCCCGGTCCACGAGGTAGTTCTCGTGCGTGCCGTACGTCGCGCCCTTGCCGTCGACGTTGTTCTTGTAGAGCGTGACGTCCGGCAGCGCGGGGCTCGCGGCCAGGCGCCGGACCGAGTCGAGCATCACGAGCTCGCCGGCCCGGTCCCAGCGCACCGCGTCCAGCGGGTTGGTCACCTCGGGCGACGAGTACTCGGGGTGGGCGTGGTCGACGTACAGGCGTGCGCCGTTGGTGAGGATGACGTTGGCTGCCCCGGGGTCCTCGTACTCCTCGACCTCCGAGCGCGGCATCTCCTGGGGGCCGTCGCCCGACGGCGCGGGCACGGTCGGCGAGTCCGTCAGCATCGACGGGTGAGCGGCGGCACGCTGCAGGTGGAACCCGCGGGCGTCGTGCAGCGGGTCCTCGTCGTCGTAGTCCCAGCGTGCACGCGCACGCCCCGACTCGCGGGCCGCGGCGTGCACCGCCACCACGTGGCTCGACAGGAGCATCGGGTTGGCCAGCGGACGGCCCGGCTGCAGGACGCCGTACTCCGTCTCGATCCCCATCACGCGGCGCACGGTCACGGCGCCCACCCTAATGGGGGTGCATCGGTTGGCTTGTGGGCCATGATCGGTGTTCGAGCCGCTGGTGAGTGAGCACTGTCGCGCCCTGACCCCCGCGTGGGAGGTCTACGCCTAGATCGTGCCCTGAC